>ENA-OQKY01000086-OQKY01000086.1-human-gut-metagenome-genome-assembly--contig:-NODE-86-length-127287-cov-7.750802_pt1 | contig 127287 bp, 112 predicted proteins | sample MGYA00242652_ERZ504805 | MGnify/ENA primary metagenome ERZ504805 (study PRJEB26092, sample SAMD00036400) | human gut metagenome | host: Homo sapiens | study: EMG produced TPA metagenomics assembly of...
CCCATAACTGGGGAAAAATGAATCGCGGGGCACGCGAGGATAGCTTGTAGATACTTGGCTCAGTAGAGCCATTGAGCAAGAAGCCCCCACTTCAAAATCTGTGATTTAAGTGGTGGGAGCATGTCACTATTATCTATTAATTTCACGCAAAGTTTGATAAAATATAAGTTAAGGTTCAGAAGAAAAAAGAAAGAATAGGTTTGCAATGAATGGATATTTTTGTGTATTAACTATAATCGATTTTTTTATTTTGTGCTTTATGTGTATTCTCACATATTTGAGTGAATCACTTAGCAGAAAACAAAAGCGTGGTTTTTTATTGGCCTTTGTTCTGATTGCTGGGATTTCGATACTGGAAGTTATTACCCTTGTAGTGGACGGATTGCCGCCTGCTTACCGCTGGTTGAATGTTGCATCCAATTATATGGGGTTTGGTCTGTCTCCGGCTGTGTGCATCTGTCTTGTGTATGTACTGGACAGGAAAACAGTCTTTCGTCGTAAGATCAGGACTGCGATACTTTTTGAAATCGGATATTTGATTTTCTTATTTGTTACTATCCCATACGGAATTGTATTCTCTGTGAGCGCAGACAATATTTATTCGCGTGGTCCACATTTTTATATATATATCATCATGTATTTTGGGGCAATTTTGTATCTTTCGGTATCTACGATTATCAATGCCAGAGAATTTCAGAATCGCAGCAAATTGTTAATCTATCCGCTTTTTCTTTTTGTGATGGCAGAAACGATTATTCAGGTTGTTCTTCCGAAACTCCATGTTACCTGGTTATGTATTACACTGCTTTCTGTATTGTATTTTATTTATTGTAATGAAATGTGGAATCAGCTGGATGCACTCACCGGGCTATTGAACCAGAACAGCTATCTTAGGAAGACGGGTGGGATGGGGTGTAAAGCAAGCGTGCTCGTAGTGTTTGATGTGGATGATTTCAAACAGATCAATGACAATTATGGACATGTGCAAGGGGATCTATGTCTGGCTGAGATTGCAGAATGTATTAAAAAAGCTTACGCAAATTTTGGATATTGCTATCGTATAGGCGGTGATGAGTTTTGTGTACTTCTGAAAAACGCTGATAAGGAAGATTGGTGCAAACAGGAATTTTTACATCGGCTGGAAGAAAAGCGAAGAAAGATTACATTTTTACCAACGGTTTCTTATGGATCAGCTTCGTTCTCAAGTGGGGACATTGTTGTTGTTAAAGATAAAGCCGATCGGGATATGTATCAATATAAATACGAGCGGAAAAATCGCAATGGTATGGTGTAAGAACGTGTACCATTGCGATTTTTTTACCCTGATATTATCATAATATCAAAAAAAGGAAAAAGAATAATGTATTTTGAGTACGGAGAAAAAGAAATATGATCCGATTTTTATAGATAAAAAACATTCTGCGGAGTGGCATATATCTGAATTTGAAAAAAATGCTGAAAGGTTTCTTTACTGAATCTATACCGGAAAAGTGCTATGATATAAGCATACAGTAAAAAAGGAGGAATGAAATCTGTGAAAAACGATAGTAGCGACGACAACGATAACCACTCTTATATGGTTTGCTCGTATGTGGCATATCTACGCCTTTTGCTGCGGCATCGGGTATAGGTGTGCTTTTTTTGTATGAAATGATTGTATGAACAGAACATAAAGGAGTTTGAAATGAATTATTTTGGAAGTATTTTCGCAATGGTGGTCTGCATTGCTATGTCTGCCTATTTCAGCGCCACAGAAACAGCGTTTTCGTCCCTGAACAAGACCCGCCTCAAGGTGTTGGCGGACAATGGTAACAATCGTTGTTTTGATTTTCGGTGAGATCACCCCCAAGAGTGTTGCGAAGGACACTCCTGAACGCTTTGCTTTGTTCAGCGCTCCGTTTATCCGCCTCTGGATTTGTGTGCTGATGCCGCTGAATTTTCTTTTTTCCCAGTGGAAAAAGCTGGTTTCCCGCTTTTTCAAGACAGATGATGACGCAAAAATGTCCCATGAGGAACTGCTTCTTTTCATGGAGGATATGGAGCAGGACGGCGGCATTGATGAAAACGAGGGCGAGCTGTTGCGTAACGCCCTTGAATTCCGCGATCTGACGGCGGCGGAAATTCTGACCCATCGAATTGACTTGGAGGCCGTGGAAATCGACGAGAGTCATGAGAAAATAGCCAGAGCTTTTACACAGTCTCGCTGTTCCCGTCTGTTGGTCTACCGGGATACCATCGATCAGATTGTCGGTGTCCTTCATCAGAAGGACTTCTATATCAACGGCAAGATGACGGATCAGCCTATTACAGAGATCATGACGGAACCGTTGTTCGTCTATCAGCACACAAAAATCCGGGATATTTTGAAAATGCTTCAGCATCAGAAGTCTCATGTCGCCGTCGTTGTAGATGATTTCGGTGGAACGCTTGGTATTGTTACGATGGAGGATATTCTGGAAGAACTGGTTGGTGAAATTTGGGACGAACACGACGAGGTGGAAGAAGATTTTGAAAAGCTGGACGAGAACACCTACCGCGTGGACTGCTCCGTCAGCTTGGAGGATTTTATGGAATTCTTTGATGTCAGACTGGAATCGGACAGTGTTTCTGTCGGCGGCTGGGTCATGGAGCAGCTGAATAGAGTCCCTGCCAGGGGCGATTTTTTTGCTGTACAGAATTTAGAAATCACGGTCTCTGATCTGAGTGCTTACAGGGTATCTTTCATTACAGTCAGGCAATGCGACGTGTGTTTGGACTGTGCACAATAAAGCTGTCGCGCGATTCACAGGGAGTGAGGATGATGTCAGAAGCATCGGCAACTTCCAGAACTCGCTGGAAACTACTTCGTTGCTGAAAGAACTGGGGGGTCATACTGACAGAAAGGAAAAAAATGGAGAAAAAATCACAAAATCCAAGCGGCAACAAAAACGAGACTCCCGCACCGCAGGGAACCAAATGGCTGGACGAGGCGATCATTCGCTATATCATCCGTGCATTTTTGCTACTTATTGTATTCGCATGGGCGCTGGTAAACCTTGACGCTGTTTTGCGTTTTCTTGGCAAGGTGCTTGAACTGTTCAATCCATTTCTGATCGGCGGTGTGATTGCTTTTTTGATTAACGTAGTCCTTCGTCCGTTGGAATGCTGCTGGAACAGGGTGTGCCGAAAGGCTCCTGCAAAGCTGACCCGTCCAGTGTGCCTGACAGCAAGCACCGTGCTCGTCCTTGGAATTCTGTTTGCTGTGGTGTTTATGATGATCCCCAGCTTGCGGGAATCTGTCGATGAGTTTATCCAAAACATTCCGGTCTATGTGGAGGGAATCGGGCGGTGGGGGGATGGCGTTGCCCAGTTTGCTGCAAAATATAACATTGTCCTGCCCGAATATGCCATAGACTCTGACCTGTTGATTGAGAAGGTCACCGCCCTGATCAGTGACGAGGAAAGCGGCATTCTCACCGTGACATGGGGAGCGGCAGCCTCTGTCCTGTCGGTTTTGGTAGAGGTTCTCTTGGGACTTGTCTTTGCGTTATATCTGCTTGCAAAGAAGGAAGTCGTTGCGGCACATTTGAAAAAATTCGTTGTGACAGTCCTTCCGCAAAAGAAGGCGCAGCGTCTTCTTAGTATTGCCTCTCTGACTAACCAGACCTTCACAAATTTTGTCAGCGGGCAGCTTACCGAAGCGGTTATCATCGGCGTTCTATGCTTCTTTGGAATGCTAATCCTTGGGATTCCGTATGCCGGTGCTATCTCTGCGTTTGTGGCCGTCACTGCGCTGGTGCCGATTTTTGGCGCATGGATTGGCGGCGGTCTTGGTGCGTTTTTGATTCTGCTGGCAGAACCGGGAAAGGCTCTGTGGTTCATTCTATTTCTGCTCGTTTTGCAGCAGGTAGAGGGTAATCTGATTTATCCAAAGGTGGTCGGCAAGTCCGTCGGACTTCCCGGAATGCTTGTGCTGATGGCTGTTACGATTGGCGGCGAAGCATTCGGCATCTTAGGGATGCTGTTCAGCGTTCCCGTCTGCGCTGTGCTGTTCAGCCTTTATCTGGAGTTCATGAAGAAAGCAGGCACCCTTTAGTTTTGGGCTGTTTGCAGACAATATTTGGAACGGCGGCTTTAATTTTCAGAGCCGTCGTTTCTTTGCGTTTACACAAACTTATGATGAAGTTTCCGGGGATATTGTAGCCAATAATGATTAGTAAAATACGCTTGCTATTTATGGTCTCTTATATTATAATTTACTATGTATGACGAATTCTATTTGTACTATTAGTTAGATATAAAATCTGGAGTGGAAAGATGTGGCAGATTGTTCTGGGGAGTTTTGGATTTCTCCTGTATTTTATATATGATATCAATAGCATTCGAAAGAAGAATGTTATTTTTCAAAAATTTTTTGCAGTGGGTACGGTTTTTGTGGTTGTATCGCTGCTCATGGAACTTTTGCTTTTGTGGGGGCAGTGTCAGCACAGAATCGGAAGGATGATCGGCTTTGGAACAGGAGCCGTAGGCTTCTTTGCACTGCTTATATACACCTTGTTTTTTGCTCTTCCCTTTGAAGAAACGTACTGTGAAGATAATAAATTGCGTGCTGCATATACAGAAGGTATGTATGGTGTGTGTCGTCATCCTGGAGTTTTGTGGTTTGCAGGTGCATATCTTTGTATGTGGGGAATGTTTGGCGGATGGAAACAGGGGATCTATTTTTTGCTTATGATTTTCTGGAATTATCTGTATATCATTTTTCAGGATCTGTGGACTTTTCCACAGACATTTTTTAATTATAAGGAATATCAGAAAAATACACCTTTTTTAATACCGAATAGAGATAGTATACGGGTATGTTTATATAGTATCAGAAAACAGTGATTGATCTGGGGTAGCAATCTATGAATTTGGAAGAGAAATTAAAAAAACAACAGTATAAAGAAATCTGGCAGCAGTACTGTGGATTCTTGGATCTGTCGATGGATGGATATATGAAGATTCAGCGGCGGTTGATGGAGGAACAGATCCGGTTGTGGAGCAACTGTGGTTTGGGACAATCCATTTTAAAAGGAAAATATCCGAAAAATCTGGATGAATTCCGAAAAATGGTACCGTTGACAACCTATGAAGATTATGCGGATGTTTTGCTTACGAAGCAACCGGATATGCTTCCGGGAAATCCTGTTATATGGATACAGACAACCTGGGAGGGTGGAAAGCATCCGATCAAGGTGGCACCGTATACCAGAAGTATGCTGGATACGTATCGAAATAATGTCACAGCATGTCTGATTTTATCGACGAGTAAAGAGAAGGGCTCTTTTGATGTGGCAGCTACAGATAAGTTTCTGTATGCGCTTGCACCGCTGCCTTTTGCTACAGGGCTTTTTCCACTGGCACTGGGGGAGGAAATCAATATTGAATTCTTGCCAGCGGTAAAAGATGCTGTAAATATGAGCTTCAGCGAAAGAAACAAGTTGGGTTTTAAGATGGCAATGAAGAAAGATCTCGGATTTTTCTTTGGGCTGGGCAGTGTAGCTTATGCAGTTAGTTTAAGTCTTTCTTCCATGACGAGTGGTGGTGGCGGCATCAAGCTGTCAGAGCTTATGAAATGTAAAGCGCATATGATTCTTCGTCTGCTGCAGGCAAAGCATCGCTGTAAAAAAGAGAACCGACCGTTGCTTCCAAAAGATCTGTTCCATTTGAAAGGCTTTATGGTGGCGGGGACAGATAACCTGTGTTATAAAGACGATCTTGAAGCGCTCTGGGGGATTCGGCCGATGGAATTATTTGCCGGTACGGAACCTTCTATCATGGGTACGGAGACCTGGACAAGAAAAGGAATGTATTTCTTCCCGGATACGGCATTTTACGAATTTATTACCGAGAAGGATATGATGAAAAATCATGAGGATCCTTCTTACATTCCGCCGACGTATCTGATGGATGAAGTGCGCCCCGGAGAAAAATATGAGCTTGTATTTACCATCCTGAAAGGTGGAGCGTTTGCCCGTTACCGTTGTGGCGATATGTACCGTTGTGTCGGACTGGAGAATCGGGATGATGAGACAAGAATTCCGCGCTTTGAATATGTAGACCGGGTACCGTGGATCATTGATATTGCCGGATTTACGAGGATTTCGGAGAATGGAATCCGAAGTGTGATCGGTCTTTCGAAGCTCCCAATCACAAATTGGGTTGCAACAAAGGAATACAATGAGCAGAATCGTCCATATCTGCATATGTATGTGGAGCTGGAAAGGGACGCAATGCTTAATACGGCTATGAGTGCAACTATTTTAAAGGATTTACTGAGTACATATTTTAAATATATCGACCAGGATTACCGGGATCTGAAAAAGATTTTGGGAATGGATCCTTTGCAGGTGACGATCTTTACATGTGGAACTTTTGCAGCCTATGAGAAAAAGACCGGAAAGAAAATACATCAGATGAGTCCTTCGCATTATGATCTGAAGGAACTTCTTGATGTACAGGAGTGTTTAAATAGAGTGAGATAAGAGTGAAGAAACGAATGGGATAAGGGGAATTTATGGGAACCTATGGATATATATCGATCATAGCCATGTTGTGCTATGGCTTTATGCTGTTAATGTTTTTGGCGGCAAAGAGAAATAAAATAATAAACAGTTTTCTGGTGGTGCTTTTAGGTCTGCTTTTCTGGACCGGCGGCTCTGCTTTTATGCGTGCACAGTTCTGGCCAGGTTGTGAATTCTGGTTTCAGGTTTCCCTGCTTGGCATCTTATTGCTGCCATATGCATATTGCCGTTTTATACTCGCTTTTGGAGGGAAAAAGAACGGTGCTCCTGGGAAAATATACCTAGCGGTTATGTTGCTTTGCTTTTGGTTGAATGTGCAATATGGAATCTTCCTCGAATCCCCGAATGTGGTGGATAAAAATGGAATTTCAACATTTGTGTATGAAATCAAACCTGCGATTGTAGTGTTTTTTATTCCGGCAGGAATATTTCTGCTATATCTTTTTAAGGTTCTTGTGCGGATCTGCAATGAAAATCCCAATATAAAGGTGCAGTATGAACCGGTGATGTTGGGTGTTCTCGCTTTGTTCCTTGGAAATGCGTTTCTTGGAATTCCGCTTTTTAGTGGTTTCCCAATCGATATTTTAAGTGGTGTAGTAAATGTATTTTTACTGTTTTATGCACTGATTCGCAGACGGCTGTTCAGACTGCAGATGTTGGCATCTACCAGTTTGTGCTATGGTGTGGGATTTTTGTTTTCCATTCTTGTTTTTTTAAATATTGTTCCATCCTTGCAAAAGATTTTTCACATACAGCTGGATAAGAACATGACGGTATACACACTTATTTTTTCTATCGTTTTTCTGGTGATTTATACATTCTTTACATTTTTATGGAGACTTTTGATTAGCAGTGTGTTTATCAGAGAAGAAAATCATCAGGCAGAGAAGATCAGAGAATTCAATTCAGCGATTTCAAAAACGCTGGATCTGCAGGATATTCTGGATAAAACAATTCGTGTAATGAAAGAGTTGATGGATGTCGGAAATATCTATATTTGTATGCAGAATGTGCCTGGAGAGCCGTATCGCGGAGTGGCGAGTGATCAGCCGTTAAGTGATCTGGCGTTTGCTCTGGAAGAAGAAAATCCGATGATCCAGTGGTTGAAGGAACATGAGGAACCGATTGTTTACAAGGATTTTCGTTATTCTGTGGAATATAAGTCCATGTGGGAAGAGGAGAAACATCAGCTGGATAAACATCATACACGCTACTGCGTTGGATTAAAAGATGGCGATAATCTGGTAGGGGTTGTTCTGATCACAGATTCTTCTGCAAAAAAAAGAGTGGTGTATGATGAAGTAGAATTGATCTCCAATATCACTTCCGTGGCATCCATTGCGATTAAAAATGCGAGACTGTATGAGAACGCCTGCCTGGAAGCCAGAACAGATGAGATGACCGGTTTGTTGAACAGGAAATACTTCTATGAAGTGCTCAATGAAGAGTTTGAGAAAAACAAAGAGGCATCACTGGCATTGGCGATCATCAACGTAGATGATTTTAAGTTATATAATCAGCTGTATGGTGTAAAAGAAGGAGATCTTTGCCTGCAGCGTATTGCGGGAATCATCAAAAGCAGTGTAGGAGACAGCGGCTATACGGCCCGCTATGGCGGAAAAGAATTTGCTGTTTTATTGCCGAGATATGACCTTTTCTCTGCCAGAAATCTGGTGGAATCTATTTCGAAACAGATTTTTGTTATGAATAATCGCAGAACAGATATGAAACTGAAGGCAGTCACAGTCAGTGCAGGAATCAGTGCTGCACCATATGCTGCAAAAAATGTTAAAGAGCTGATGGAAAATGTGGATCTTGCGGTGTATCATGTGAAACATAGTGGAAAAAATGGCATACAGGTCTTTGATACGATGTTCCGTAACAATAAAAATGAAAACACAACGAGCCGCGAACATATTTATCGGGAGTATGAGTCAACGATTTATGCGTTGACGGCAGCTATTGATGCGAAGGATCATTATACTTTTAGCCATTCCACGAATGTGGCTTATTATGCAACAGCACTGGCAACAACACTTGGAATGAACGAGGATATGGTTGAGATCATCCGTCAGGCAGCACTCTTGCATGATGTAGGTAAAATCGGTATTCCGGAATATATATTAAATAAAGCAGAACGTCTGACAGATGAAGAATATGAGACGATCAAAGGGCATGTGGAAGCATCGATCGATATCATTCGTCACCTGCCATCGTTGGATTATGTTATTCCTGCTGTTATCGGTCATCATGAACGCTATGACGGTAAAGGATATCCGCGAAGAATTGCGGGGGAAGATATTCCGTTGACTGCACGTATCCTGTGCGTGGCAGATTCCTTTGATGCCATGACATCCAAGCGCTGTTATAAGAAGGCGTTTCCGTTAGACGTAGCGAGAGAGAAGCTTCTTCAGGATGCAGGCAAACAATTTGATCCAAATCTGGTTGTAAAATTTGTGGAATGTCTGGATAACGGTACGATTTCGCTGGTAAAGGCAGAAACTGATGAAAATATGCCATACTAAAGTTAACGATAGAAGAACAGAAAGGCAAAACGTCCGAACGAGGTAACAAAAGTGCATATAGATAAAAATAAAAACAAAGGTTTTACTTTGGTGGAGCTTGTAATCGTTGTTGCCATTCTTGCAATACTGGTTGGAGTTTTGGCGCCTGCTTATTCTAAATATGTCGAAAGAAGTGCAGAGTCAACAGATTTAGAAAATGTACGAACAGCATATGGTGAAGTGATGATTGCTGTAGAGATAGAAGAAGAAAAAGATGTTCTCAAAGTTGTTCCTCTGAAACAAAAAAAAGCAGGATGGCAGTCATCAAATACAGTGTCAATTGCCGGAATCTCTCATTCCAATGGCGATCCGGATACCGATCATTGGAGAGGTGATCCTGTTGCCGGTGGGGTATGTGAAGTATCCTACGATCCTAAGAAAGGCATATTATTTGACTGGAAAGGTAAAAATGAAGACAGCAGTAAGAAGTACTTTTTTGATATCACCGAGGATTTGCAAAAACCGTTAAATGAGAGCGGGGTACTGGATTATTTGATCAGCCAGAATAATAATTATTTTGAAATAGATTCAAAATGTCCAAAGTCAAGCATGCTGCCAAAGGTACAGGAGAAACTTCCGGCCAACAGTCTTTTGCAAAAAGGAACCTGGGCATATGTGGGAAGCCCATCTGAGGCTCCTGAACGATATTTTTACTGGACATCTGTAGATACTAATAAGGTAGGCGCTGGTCAGAAGATTCCGGTCATTATAAGTACAGCGGATGGAAAGTATTATGTCTCTGAGTCAACAACGGCTGCTCGAACGGGTAGTGGGTCATCATATGTGGCTATTTCAGGCCACCTGACACAGGATGACAATAAGAAGATCATAGCGAAGGGTCAGGCATATGGCTCTTTGCAGGCGGCGTATGATGCCTATGAAAAAGAACTTACAGATGGGAAATATAAGCAATATAAAAACACTTTGCAGTAGCTGGAATGAAGATATCATTCATGATAATGAAAAATACACATTAAAACAGATAACAAAATGCAGAAGAAAAAGATAATATCAGAAGAAAAAGTGTTTGTAATATTCTCTCTAAGCCCCGGTGGCTGCCGAAAAAGCAGCTGCCGGGGCTCTTTTGTCACTGACAGCATAAGGAAATAGGTGTATAATATGATGAGAAAAAGGTCTTGGACCATTATCAATAAAAGGCAATCAGTGCACTGGCTTCTTAAGGCCGGTGAAAGTCAAAACAGGCAGCTGAGGAGAGGTTCAGCTGCCTGTTTTTAAAACAAATAGAGGATTAAGCCAGATCTACAGCCGCATAATAGGCTTCATAGATGGCAGGTGATACTTTTCTTGCGCGGACACAGTCACCTACAGCACGTACAAATGGTGCAGAGTCACGCAGTTCATCAACAAGATGATTGTTCGGACGCATACCGATAGCGTAAACAACGGAATCGGATGCGATGACAGTTGTCTCGTTATTTTTGTCTGCGACAGTTACACCATCCTCGGAGATGGAAACAACCTTTCGGCCGGTAACAGTTGTGATATTCTGTTTAGCGAATGCCTGCATCATGCCTTCTTTGTGCATCCAGTTCGCTTCAGGCGCAATTTCGTCCTGCATCTCGACGATGGTGACAGCCTTTCCGAGCTCAGCAAGGAACAGGCCGGTTTCACAGCCGACGAGGCCGCCGCCGATGACAACGACACTGTCGCCGATGATGCTGAGATCCGTGTAGACCGTTGTTGCGTGCTTAACAGAAGGCAGATCAATACCCGGAATACGAGGGGTGATCGGTGTGGAGCCTGTGGCAATAATGATTGCGTCAGGCTGTTTATTTGCAACGTATTCGCTTGTCACTTCTGTATTGTATTCAATATCAATCGGCATGGACTGCGTCATGTGGATCAGATGATTTTTGTAGCGCATCAGATCAACTTTTAAGGAATCATAGTCTGTGAATTTTAACAGGCCGCCGAGTGTATCGGTCTTCTCGGCTAAAGTGACTTTGTGGCCGCGGGAAGCAGCAGTGATGGCTGCCTTCATACCGCCAGGGCCGCCGCCGATGATGAGAACATTTTTCTGCTCTTTGGCAGGCTGTACATAGTTGCGCATACGGAATTCACGTCCGGTCCATGGATTGACGGCGCACTGGAAATGCTGTCCGGTATGCATGCCGGTCAGACAATCGAGGCATCTCAGACAAGGATTGATATCTGCGCTCTGTCCAAGTCTTGCTTTTTCAGGCCAGTAAGGATCCGCAATCAGCGCACGGGTCATGCCGATAATATCTGCACGTCCTTCGGCCAGAATCTGTTCAGCCATCTCAGGATCGGAGATAGAACCGATGGTGACAACCGGTGATTTCACATGCTTTTTGATTTCTGCGGCATAATGGACATTGACGCCGTGTGGCAGAAAGATGGTCGGGTGTGTGTGAACAGCTTGGGCTTCTTCTGTGTCAAGGGCTGCAGATACGTGGATAATATCCACTTTACCGTCGATCATTTTTGCAAATTCAATGGCTTCCTCGGCTGTGAGGCCGCCTTCAATTTCCTCTGAACCGCTCATGCGATATTCAATCAGAAAATCATCGCCGACTCTTTCTCTGACGCGGTCAATGACCATCAACGGGAATTTGGCACGATTTTCAAGGGGGCCGCCGTATTCATCTGTTCTTGTGTTGAAAAGCGGAGAGATGAACTGATCCAGAAGCCAGCCGTGACCGCCGTGCAGCAGACACATATCAAAGCCGGCAATTTTTAGGAGCTCTGCGGCATCTGCAAAATGGTCGGCAACGGTGTTCATCATTGCCTCATCCATACCGATCACTTCCACACCGTCCCAGCTGCGCACAAATGAAACAGGTCCGATTGGATTTCTTCCGCCCATCGCTTCCGGAGGATTGTAGAGGCCGCCGTGATTTAACTCGAGGGAGGCAAGGGCACCATGGGATTTGATTGCCATGGCAAGCTCGGAAATGAATGGGAGCGCTTCGTAAGACAGGTTGAAGCTGCGTGGATTCGATGGCGCATGCTCATGATCCACAGGTGTGTCGCCAACTGTGACAACGGCAGCGCCGCCTTTAGCTTTTTCTGCATAGTAAGCGATCATATAATCTGTCGGGAAACCATTGGCATCCATATGACACATCATATTTGGAGCGGAAAAGATATGATTGCGAAATGTTGTTTTCTTTATTGTAAAAGGTTCAAATAAATGCGGATAATACTGATTCATAATTTTTCTCCTTGTTAAAAAGCTGATTGACAGGGGGATTATAAGTGCATATCTGATTTCCTCAGAGCGGTTCATCATCTTCATGTATGATAAGTTGATCGAGGGATGTTGTTTCTTCCAACATCCATACGTCAGATACTTCCTTTTCTCACATAAAAATATCCTCCTGCTATAGGGTTGATTGATGATACAACCAGTATAGCAAGAGGATGATGCACATGTAAAACAACATATTGACGCTGAAAACAACAACAAATTGTAGTAGCAGTTAAATAACCGGAGATTCCTGATGGTATTGCTGGATCAATTCCAGCAGATCATCCAGTTCAGGATGCGGATTCTTCACATTGTAAGCGGCCACCAGATCCACAAGAACATTACTTGGAAATGTCGCATAGTTGGAAATGAAAATACTGTTGGCGACTGCGAATGAAACACCGTCCAGCATTTCAATGGCAGTGAGAGTGGAAGAAAGTGTATCGATACAGCGAAGATTCTGTACTGGGAAATCATAATTCTTCAGACGCTGAAGCGGCTGGTTGATATCGCCGGAAGGCGGAAGCTGCAAAAACACATTCTCATCTTTAAAATCAAGGTATGAGGTGGCTGTCTTGGCCAGAGGATGATCCTTGGCACAGAACAAAAAGTCCTGAATCTTTGTCAAAGGTACCGTCCTTATAATGAGATCAGGCTGAATCTCCGGTCCGAGCGTGATTGCCAGATCAATGCGGTTGTCATGAAGCGCCTGGGGCAGTTCGTAGTCTCTGTAGGATCGGTATTCCAGTTCAATATTCGGATAACGCTGCTTTAACTTTTGGACAACAGATGAAAGCGTCAGTCGGATATCGAGCATCTCAAGATGGCCGATAATGAGCTTGTGCTTGGCAGTACCGGTCATATTGCGGACAAGAATCGTCGCGTTCGCCATATTGTCAATATATTGTGAAAAAACATTAAAATAAATCTTTCCAGCCGGTGTCAGGGAGATATCGCCCCTTGAACGGAAAAAAAGCTGACATTCAAGCTCATCCTCTAATTTGGCGATGTGCTTGCTGACCGCCTGCTGACTCAGATAAAGCCGCTTGGCGGCATTCGTAAAGTTCAGTGTATCCGTCAGTGCGAGGAAGGATTTGATCATCAGATCATTAATCAAAAGATTCACCTCATTTATACAATTTTTATAAATCAAGTTTATCTCAGTCGAGAAGACTCCCACCTCTTTCAGGTGGTGAGTAACCGCTCGACTTGAAACTTGGCAGATGCTATTGTTGATAGTATACTACATTTTAGAGTCAAAAACAAGCTGAATCGTTGTTGTACAAACAGCTGCCGGTGTATATATACTAAAGAAAAAAAGAGGTGTGATATATGAAGGGAAGAAAAATAAAAAAAGAGTGTAATCTGAGACAGATCGGAAACATGGCGCTGATAGTGGGTGTTTTTGCCATTTTTCTTGTGGGTATTTGCTTTGTGAGATTTTCAAAAGCTTATGTGAATGCGTTTATTGGCAATTATACTGGGATTGAGGAAGTACTGGCAACCATGAAGGGAGGTGCCGCCACCGATGCAGCGAAGCGGGAACTGCTGGCCTGTCAGAATGACTATGATGCCTGGAAAGAACAGCACCAGGGAGAAAGGGTTACGCTGCAGACGGAAGATAATATCCGGTTAAGCGGGCTGTTATATGATCAGGGCGGCAAAGAGACAGTGGTCTATCTGCACAATATTGGCAGTGCTGCAGGAGAAGATTTTTACTATGCGCCATGGTACTGGGAGAAGGGCTATAACATTCTGATGCCGGATAACAGAGCCCATGGTGAGAGCGAAGGAAACTGTGCGAGCTATGGTGTGTACGAGGCAGAGGATGTCAATCAGTGGCTCCAGCTTATTTGTGAAAAATATGGCGATGACAGCCAGATAATCGTACATGGCGATACACTCGGAGCAGCTGCAGCGCTGATGGCTTCTGTAAATTATCCGGAGCAGGTAGCCTTTACAGTCGCAGAAAGTCCTGTGGCCAATCTGTATGACGCTGCGGCGTATATGATGAAAAATCAGTTTTCATCTATTCCATTTTTTCTGTGGATCGGCGACTGGTATTGCAATAAAGCATACGGATTTCATCTAAAGGATGTGGATATGTGTGATGCAGTGCAGCAGTCAGATACACCGTTACTCATTCTAAGTGGGTTGGAGGATACGGTTGTTGATCCGGAGAATGCAGTGGCAATACAGGCGGCATCAGGTGCGGATTGCCAGATTCTTGGCATTGAGGACGGCACACATGGTCTGTTATATGCGAAGCATTCGGATGAGATTAAGCAGTCAATTGATCGTTTCATTGGTGAATATATTAACAATCAACAACAATTAGTTGTGAAATAGTATCCGGAATGGTGTTTTACATTCTGACAATACGCAAGTTATAATAAGCCCATGAAAGCGAAAGGAGGTCAATGAAGTGAGCCGAACATATGAAGAGCTGAAAGCAGGCTTTGAAAGAATTGAAGCAGCACAGGCCTGCAGGAACCTGATGGGAAAATACTCCTATCTGCATACGGCAATGCGAAACATTGATTTTATGAAACTCTGGGCAAACAGAGAGGACGATATCCTGGCGATGCCATGGGGATATTATCTTGGAATTGAAGGCGTAAGAAAATGTTATCTGGAAGATCATGGAGACAGAAGTGATCCAATGGTACAGGCCAGTCCGATTTTTAAAGGCGGCATGATGATGCATGCGATGGACACGGCTGTCATCGAAGTTGCGAAGGATGGCAAAACGGCCAAAGGTGTTTGGTTATCACCGGGCCATGAAAGCTGTTATATTCCGGATTTCAGTAAGTTTCCGGATTGGAAAAAAGGCGATCCGCTTCCGGAGAACCTGGAAATCATGTCCTCCTGCGAATGGGCATGGAGTAAATATTATGTGGATTTCATCAAAGAGGATGGCGAATGGAAGTTCTGGAAATTAAGACTGTGGCCAATTTACAAAACTGATTTTTATGTACCGTGGACACAGCATCCGGACATGGACGAAGTGGATTTTCCATTCCACAATCACAAAGCACTTCCGGAACCGAACTGGGCATGGAACAAAGAGACTGTTTACCCGGCTAATCAGCCGGAGCCACCGGTTCCATATGAACATTATGAAGAAGCAGTGCCTAAGCTGTGGGAATCATTTGTATAGGGAGGTGTGAAAATGACAGAAGAGAAGATGAGACAACAGCTGGAACAGAAGCTTTGTAAGCTTGAAGCACAGGAAGCCTGCAGAAATCTGATGGGACGCTATAGCTATTACAGGACAGCCTTTCAGAATAAAGAGATGGTTGAATTGTGGGCCAAAAGAGACGATGCCAAACTTGTGACACCGTGGGGGTCCTATCAGGGGCATTCTGGCATTGAAGCCTGCTATCTGAAGGATATCGGTGATCGCTCCGATGCAAAGGTCTTTGAGGCTATTAAAGGTGCGGTGATCATGCATGAGGTGGATACGGAAGTCATCGAGGTGGCAGAGGATCTTAAGACAGCCAAAGCAGCCTTTCTTTCACAGGGACATGATACCTATATTGATCGCACAGATAATGAGACAGTGCATGCAAAATGGGCATGGGAAAAATACAGTGTGGATTTCATTATGGAAGATGGCAAGTGGAAAATCTGGCATATGACCATTTACCCACTATTCCAATCAGAATATGGTGAAGGATGGGCAGACAATCCGACGTATGTATCCGAAGCATTTGCCTTTCCAAATGCCGGACCTGAAAAAACCGATTGGCATTATGACAGAAATGAATTGTATCCTGCCAATGAGCCGGCCATTCCTGAACCCTATGTGACATATGAAAAAAGCAGCGCAAAATAACAGCTGGAAAGGAGGAAAAAATGAACGATTATGAAGCACTCTTGCATCAGGCTAAACGACTGGAAGCCTTGCAGGAAATCAGAAATCTGATGGGCAGATATTCTTATCTGCATTCGGCATTCAGAAACAAAGAATACGCCGAATTGTGGGCCAAAAGAGACGATGACAGACTGGTCATGCCTTTTGGAAAATTCGTCGGCTGGGAAGCAGTCAGACATTGTTATGTGGATCTTCACGGCGACCGCAGCAATCCGGCAGATCTTGACGAACTGCGCGGACTGATGATGATTCATTTAATGAATACAGAGATTATCGAAGTAGCAGCAGACGGAAAAACGGCGAAGGGCGTCTGGCTGTCACCGGGTACAGAAACAGCGCCGCAGACAGGCAAAGAAAAGGGCGCCTGGTGCTGGGGAAAATATGAAGTCGAATTTATTAAGGAAGACGGCACATGGAAATTCTGGCATATGATTTTATATCCGCTGTTTTTAAGTCCTTATAACAGAAGCTGGGGACAGCCTGCACCTGAAAAGATGCTTGGACAGATACAGCTTGAGGATCCGATGTGTCAGCCACTGGATGCACCGATGTGGGAATATGGACCGGATGCGGAGTATCCATACGATGAGCCGGCGATGCCTGATCCGTATGATCATTATAAAGGGCTATAATATAAAGGGGTCAAAAAATACATAAAGAATAATAAGGAGAGAAGGATATGTTAACAAGTATACCGGTTTCGACCGCGATCTTAGTAGTTTCAATTGTATTATTTGTTGTGATGTGTTATAAGGGTGTGCACACCGCAACCGCAGCACTGATTGCATCAGCCATTATGGCATTTGGTACGACAGACGGATGGGTGACGACCATGACAACGACATGGGTATCCGGCGTTGGTACGTTTGCCACCCAGTTTGCGCTGGCTTTTATGTCAGCAGGTATTTTCTCTTATTTGATGCGTGAGACAAAATGTGGCGAAGCTATCGGACAGACATTTATCAAATATGTCGGTGGTGATAATGCACCGTTTATCCTGGCGATTGTTGCAGCTATCCTGCAGCTGGCCGGTATCCAGACATACATTTTTATTGTCGCAGCGATGGCCTTCGGTCTGATGAAAGCAGCAAATCTTCCTATTTACATAGGTTATGCGGCAGTAGTGGCTGTACCGCCGATCGTATCCTTTACCCTTCCGGGTGTTACAGCGATGCCAAACGTTCTGCCAACTTCTTTCCTTGGAACGACAACATGGGCAGCACCGGGCTTATCCATTGCAATTTCTGTACTCGGTATTCTGATGGCTGTATTCTATCTGCGATATTTGATCAAACAGGCCCGCAGAAAAGGAATTGGTTATACAACAGATGCATCCAAAGAATATGGCGCCAGCAAGGAATTTGGTGATATTCCAACACCTCCATTCTGGAAAGCGATTCTGCCAATCATCCTTGTTATCGCACTGACAAGTTTCTTTCAGCTTGCGATGAATATCTCTGCAGTTAATGCGCTGATTTTCGGTATGTGGATCACAGCTGGTGTGACAGCTATTCTTCATTTTGATGTTGTTGTTCATAAAATTACGATTCCAAGAGCACTTTCTCAGGGTACAACAGAAATGTTTCCATTCATTATGATGTCAGGCTGTGTATTCGGTTTCGGTTTAGTTGCTCAGAAAGCAGCTTGTATGGATTATCTGATTCAGAAAATCATGTCCATCAATGTGAATCCGTATCTGACAGCATGGTTATCTGTATGTCTGATTGCAGCCCTTTGTGCCGATGGTATTTCCGGTATGACAATGTGGCTTGGAACATTCGGTGCACAGTTTGCAGCGATGCCAGGTGTTGATCCGGGTGCTCTGCACAGAATTCTTGTTGCATCTTCTACAACCTTTGACTCACTGCCACATTCACCGATGTTGGCACAGGGTATGGGTGTATTCAAAACAGACTTTAAGGAATCTTACAAATATAGTTTTGTACTGACTGTTTTGTTCCCGGTTATTTTCTCGCTGGTAGGCGTGGTCATTGCGATCATCTTCTACTAAGAAAGGAGGCGGCCTGATTGCCTGGATATGATTATTTGATGAAGCCTCTGACAGTGGCAGGGCTGACTTTAAAAAACAGACTTTTATCGGCACCAACTTCTATGGCGGAGTTAGGACCGGATGAACACTATACAAATGAAAACTTTGATTATTACCGGCTTCGGGCAGCAGGCGGTGCTGCCCTGGTAACAGTCGGTGATGTGATTGTCGACAATGCAACAGGCCGATCCCATCCCCAGCAGCTGGGGATGGATGATCCTTCTGTCATCTCATCGCTGAAAAAGATGGCGGAAGCGATTCATGCAGGCGGTGCGGCAGCATCCGTTGAGCTGGATCATGGTGGTGCGCTTTGTGATCCGGCTTTTTTAGATGGCAGACACCCGATCGGACCTTCGGCACTCAGTGAAGAGGAGTGGGGCGTTGCGGTCGATGAAATGACGGAAACACAGATTTATGAAGTTGCAGAAGCCTTTGGGCGCGCCGCAGCAATGCTGAAAACATGCGGTTTTGATATGGTCATGATCCATTGTGGGCATGGGTGGTTGTTGCATCAGTTTATCTCAACATTGACTAACCGGCGAAGCGATCAATGGGGCGGCAGCTTTGAGAATAGAATGCGTTTCCCATTGCTTGTTGTTGAAAAAGTACGACAGGCGGTTGGCAGAAATTTTCCGATTGAAATCCGAATCAGTGGTTCAGAGCGTGTGGAAGGCGGCTATGGTATAGAAACCGGTATTGAAATCGCCAAAATGCTAGATGGCAAGGTTGATCTGATTCATGTGTCGGCCGGCACGAATACAGATTGGTATTCCTTCGTCTTAATGCACCCTGGTATTTTCCAGAAGGAAGGCGAAAATGCCAATCTGGCCGAGGAAATCCGCAAACATGTGAAGACACCGGTTGTATCAGTCGGTGCATTTACTGACCCGGATTTCATGGAGGCTTTTCTTGAAAAAGGCGGTGCCGATGCGATTGCCTTAGGAAGATCATTGATTGCCGATCCGTTTTTGCCAAAGAAAATCATGCGTCATCAGACGGAGGATATCCGTCCATGTCTGCGATGCGGAGAATGTCAGGGCGGTATGATGGCACATCATTGCATGCGTTGTACGGTCAATCCTCTGATTGGAAGGGAAAGAGAAGTCTTTCATCCTGTTCCGGTGCATCATACCGGAAAAATCATGATCATCGGTGGCGGACCGGCCGGCATGCAGGCAGCGCTCACCGCAAGAGAGCGCGGTCATCAAGTCGTCTTATATGAAGCAAGAGAACGACTTGGCGGTGCACTTAAATTTGCCGATGGTGTTGATTTCAAAGCATCGATGAAACGCTATCGGGAATACCTCATTGCACAGGTTGAGAAAAGCGATGTGACTGTTCATACGGGTGTCCGTGCGGATGAAGCGATCATTCGCAAAGAGGCGCCGGATGCGTTGATTCTGGCATTGGGAGCCAAACCACTTCTATTGCCGGTGCCGGGCATTCATAACAGCAATGTGCTGATAGGTGCCGATCTGACACAAGATTCTGTACTTGGGGATCGTGTCATTGTCATTGGCGGCGGTCTTGTCGGATGCGAGCAGGCCTTGCATATTGCGAGGGATGGTCATCAGGTCGTGATTTTAGAAATGCAGAAAGATGTGGCGGCAGATTGTGTTGTCACACATAGAGAGAATCTGATGCACCAGTTACAAAACTGTGACCGCATTCAGATACTGACAGACGCCCGCTGCACAGAAATCACAGACTCAGGTGTGAAAGTAGACAGAGGCGGGAAAGAAGAAACAATTACAGCTGACACAGTTGTGCTTGCAGCAGGTATGAAAGCAGACAGCGAGCAGGTCAATCAGCTTCGGACCATTATTCCGCAGACATATGTGATTGGAGATTGCAATCAGGCAGGCAAGATTATGCGGGCTGTCCGTGATGCGTATGACGCAGTTGTCGATTTTGGATTATTTTAAATGAATTAAAATTCAACTTTGAGAAAAGGAAGAACAATCAATGGGAAAGACATATTCAACCGAAGAGCTGGTATCCCGTTGGGAAGATCAGCGATATATGAAAAACCTGATGGGCAAATATGCAAATTGCATGATTTTAAATAGAGAACATGAAATATTTGATCGCTTCTGGAGCAAGAAGACAGAAAATCTCTGTTTGAGCTTTAATGATGGCGCTTACAAAGGGGCAGAAGCGATTCGGGCTTATTATGAGGCAGAATACAGGAGAAACGACTTGGTGGCGCATCTTTTGCAGAAACGATTTCCAGAAAAGCTCGGCAGCTTATCAGACGAAGAATTGTACGGCATCGGACCTTTCAAGGTCAAACCAATGTCGTGCCCGATCATTGAGATTGCCGAAGATCATCAGACAGCCAAAGGTCTCTGGTATTGCCAGGGGGCTTACAATAAGGTGGAGGGCTGTGGCCCTGTCGCAAGATGGACGTGGGGCTACTTTGCAGTCGATTTTACTTATGAGGATGATGCGTGGAAGATTTTTAATCTGATGTACGTCAACGATGTAGACTGCATTTGCGGACAGAGCTGGGGCAAAGAAGAAAAGCCTTATCCGCCACTTCCGGAATTTCAGCCACTGGAAGAATTTAAATACCCAGAGTATTCTGTAAAGAAAACAATCCGTCCGCTTTATGCACCGGACAGAGTGCTGACAAAAGCACCGGAAATTCCTGTTCCGTACCGGACATTTGCAGAAACATTTTCTTATGGAATCTCATAGACAGAGGAGGCAAGTGAAATGGCGAATTCAAGACAGTATACGGACGAGGAATTAATTCAGCGTGTATGGGATGTGGAAGAGATTAAAAAGCTTATCCATAAACGCGTGATTTATATTGCAAATGAAATGCGAAAAGAGGAGCTGAATGATCTGTGGGTACAGGATCCAAAGCATCAGAAAACGGCTTCCTTTGGAAGAAATACAGGCTACTACACAGGGATGGATGCCATTCGTGATTATTATGTTGTGCATCATCAAAAAGAGAGGGAAGAACAGTTAAAGCAGCTGCATGCAGCGAACCCTGCAATTGCGGATGTGCCGCAGAATCTTCATATCGGCTGTCTGTCGAGTCATCCGGTTTCGACAGGACTTGTGGAACTGGCCGGAGACGGAAAGACAGCAAAAGGTCTTTGGTATGCCATTGCGCAGGAGACAGAAGCGCAGCCGGATGGCACAGGCAAAGCATTGTGGATGCCTGAAAAAATAGCAGTTGATTTTGTGAAAGAAGAAGACGGTTGGAAAATCTGGCATATTGTTGTTTCCACTGATCTGGTCAGCGAAGCGGGTGAAGATTATTCTGAACAGGAGGTTTATCATAATTATGAGACGAATCCAGTCGATGTGGAATTTGGCACGCCGACAATTGCAAAGCTGATTCACAATACGGATTTTAACTGGTGGGATAACTATCCGCCAATGCCGGAAGCGTATGAAACATTCTCAGATGCGGTGAGTTACGGACCGGAAGGTTATGTACGACCAGCACTTTACGGATTGGATTCAAAAGAGGGGAGGAATTTCCGATGAAATCAAAGTTAAGTCTGCATGAACGGATTCGAAATGCTAATGCCAGCCAGGAAGTTGAGAAAGTAAAAGCGAGACACACCTATCTTCATGGGCGCGCAGATGCGACAGGGGAATGGGCCGATATCTGGTCAAGAGATCCGAACTGTTCCTGGGCACATATTTTTGGCCGTATGAGAGGTTTTGATCAGGTCTGGTACGGCTCGGTCGCCCAGTACGATAAGATGTCCTTTGAAAATGCCATTGAGCTGATGAAAATCTATCCGGAGACTGCCGGTAAAGATCCGCGTCCATTGATGGAAGCATCCGTTCATACACTTGTCACAGATATCATTGAAGTGGCAGAGGATGGTATGAGTGCCAGAGGTTCTTTTATCACACCGGGTGTCATTCATTCGACACTGACGGCAGATCAAAAGAAATACTGCAATGTTCTCTGGGAACGTTATGGCTCTGATTTTGTATGTGAAGACGGAAAATGGAAATACCTTCATGAACAGGTATGCCCGGACATTCTCTCACGTATGGACTGTCTGAACTGGGCGGCAGAAGAATATGCCAGAATCACCGCGCCGGAGGAAAAAGAGGCACCACCGGTCACACTTGGGGAAGCACCGCCTGTGACAGATCCGGGGCCGTTGCATTTGCCTTACTCTGTTCTTGGAAAGCCGCAGAACACAGTGCCATGGCCGGAGCCGTACCATACACTGGATGATGAGAATACATATACATCATTCGTAAAACCTCAGGAATAAGATGAATTTTGATACATTTGTCAGTGAGGAACTCTGCCCGGAGGATTACCAGACATTATTGCCGTACTTTAAAATGCGGTACTCCCACACCTGTGAAAATATTCTTGTCAGCAATTTTATGTGGAAGGATTATTATAACACTCGCTATATCAGGGATGCGCATGGCCTAATCTGGATCATGGATGTCGATGGACAGCCCGGAACGATGGTGCCTTTATGTGCACCGGAGGATCTGAAGCATTATTTTGAAGTGGCCCAGGCATATTTCAATGAATGTCTTGGTACAAAAATGATTTTGTATCTGGCGGACAAGGAAGCAGTCGATCTTTTGCAGCTGGATACGACGCGTTATGATGTGAAGGCTGACAGAAGGTATTTTGATTATGTCTATGATGCCCGCAAATTAATGTCTTTTAGTGGGAAAGCCTATCATAAGAAGAAAAATCATGTGAATGCTTTTATGAAAAACTATGACGGACGTTATGAATACCGCAGTTTGGAACGGGATAGCAAGTATCATGATGAAATTATGACGTTTTTAAAAAAGTGGGAAACGGATCGGAATATAGAAGATGCGTATCATCGGATTGATTATGAGCTGAATGGCATTGATTATCTGCTCACGAACTGCCGCTATCTGGACTACAAAATGGGCGGCATTTATATCGACGGAAAGCTCGAAGCATTCAGCCTTGGTGTATATGGAAAAGCAGAACGGATGGCTGTGATCCATGTGGAGAAGGCCAATCCGGAAATCAGAGGTCTGTATCCGTTCATTTGTCAGCAATTTTTGCTACATGAATTTCCAGATGCCCTGCTGGTGAACAGAGAAGATGATATCGGTCTGGAGGGACTCAGAAAGTCGAAGCTCTCCTACAATCCGATTTATCTGGAAGAAAAATACGAAATCCGACAAAAATAAGGCAGTTTTCAGATGGCTTAGTCAGCGGTAAAAAATATAGAATTTGTAACTGTTCAGAGCCAGGCAAAATTTCAAAAAACAGGTATAAAATGCTTGCATTTTTAAACCTGTTTTTGAAATTTTATTTGGCGGATACGCCACACCGACGAAATGCGTAGCATTTTGGAGGCTGCTCTGAACAGTTACTAGAATTTTAAGGCACTTAAAAAGTTGAGAGAAGAATAACTTTTTAAGTGCCTTATTTTATGTTGAACAAAATTGCTGGTATTTTTATAGCCCACCTATTGACGTATACTCTAATCAATGAAAGACGGAAACAAAGATATTCAGAGAAATGGAGGAACTGGCAATGAAGGGATTTAATACAAGCGATGGATACATGGGATTAGTTGGAGGCAAATATATCTTGTTTGCCAGCGAAGACGATTACTATGAATACATGAATGATTAGGAAATCATTTTAGAGAAAATCATGTCTGTTTTTGTCACAGAATTTGAGGAATACCGATGGTTAAGTCTGCGGAGTGCAGGTGTATTTTTAGTTAGAAGTTTATTATACTTAGGTTAAAATGAAGCGTGTTTTAGAGAGAAGAAAGGTGGAACGGATAATGAAAAATGATACTAGAAAGACGGTTAGAGGTTTGATGATTGCCGGTGTTGTTGTAATGGCAATTAGTATGATGTGGCCTTCATTGGCAGAGAAATATGGTACTTCGAAACAGACGGCATCCAATGTATTACAGAGTGAGACTTCATCATCCTATTCATCATCGTCTGCGTCGACGTCAACATCAGCGTCAAAATCGACGTCAGCATCGACATCAACAGCATCAGCGACGTATTCGCATTCAGCCGGCGGAGGCGGCGGTTCTACAGGTTCTTTTGTTAACGGCGCTTCAGGCACGAGTTCAGGTTCTTATTCAAGCTTCGGTTCTTCATCGGGAAGCTTAAGTTATAAGAATAATTCAAGTTACAAGAGCAGTTCTGACAGTCAGAAGAAGTATGATCCGTATGATGCTTATGATTATGATGATGCGGATGATTTTGCAGATGACTGGGCGGAAGAATTCGGCGACGGTGATTATGATGACGGATACGATGATGCCTATGATTACTGGGAAGACGAGATGGATGATTAAACATTTGGAGTATGTTGGTCAGATGATATAAGAAATGGGGGAGAAAAATGTTTTCAACAGCGATTATTGCTTTTGTAATCTGGATGTTAATTAGATAAAAGGGGAGAGAAAGAATGTTTTACTTAGTGATTGATTTAGAAATGTGCAGAGTACCAAGAGATTATCGGAACAAAGCTTATCACTATGCCTATGAGACGATTCAGATTGGCGCAGTTCTTTTGAATGAAGAATTCAAGCAGGTTGGGACAATTCGAGAATATGTTCATCCGGAACACGGGGTGATTGATCCATTTATCGAAAAACTGACAGGAATCAAAAACAGTCAGGTAAAGAAAGCACCGTGTATTGGGGAGGCATTAGTACATATGATCGACTGGATTGGGGACAGAGAATACAAAGTCTATGCCTGGAGCGAATCCGATAGAAATCAGCTTTTGCATGAAATCACAGCAAAGCAGATTACGGATGACAGCGTCGATGCTTTTATGATGGAGGATAGATGGGTGGATTATCAAATGGTTTTCAGTCAGAGATTTCAGCTGACTCGGCGTATTAGTCTGGAAGAAGCATTGGGACGAGCAGACATTGATCCGAAAGGTAAGTTTCATGATGGAATGGATGATGCAGTGAATACAGGTCTTTTGGTCGAGAAGCTGGAAATGAATCCGGACTATCAGCTGATTAGTTACGAAATGCCGGAGAAACCGTCGGAACATCTTGGCAGCACACTTGGAGAGTTGTTTGCAGGGCTGAATTTAAAACTGGCATAGAGATAGGTGTATAGGAAATAAATACCAGCTGGAGATGGCTGGTATTTTTATACCCCATCTAGTGACGTATACTCTAATTATAGAATAACCGTGGGAAAGGAGAAGATTAAAATGGCAAAGATTTATTTCACATTAACAGGGACGAGGCATTATTACGGGTCAGATTTTTTAAAAAGCGGCATGAAGATTCAGTTGGAAAAAGAGCCGGATAATAAATATGATCCTGAAGCTATTCAAGTGAAACTTAAAGGTATGGGGAAGATAGGTTATGTTGCCAACAGTCCGTATACAATGATTGGAGAAAGCATGAGTGCCGGAAGAATCTACGACAAGATTGACGATCAGGCCAATGCGAAAGTTGTGATGGTAACTCCGAATGGAACATTATGTAAGCTGAGCAAGAAAAGCCTGGTGAGTTATACAGTGAATGAGAAGGCAGAGAAAGAAGAAGAGGAGTTATCCTTTGTATAAGCAGCGGGCCATTACAAATGATTGAAAAGTCGTTTGTAATGGTCATTTTGTAAGAATAAAGGCCCTATTTGCCTAATTCTTATGGTATACTAATGCTATAGTGTATATTGAGTTTAAGAAGAAACGGATAACATGAGATTGCCAGAAAATCAGAATATGATGTCATTCCGTGCCTGGTGCTGACGAAGGCAGATGATTTGTATCGACATGTATCATTGGGAGAGTCAGATGCATTGCTTCCGGTTTGTTCAGGAAATATGCTGTTTGATTTGTTTGATAAGTATATGGGATTTTTGGATGAATAGTCATAGAGAGATGGCAATTAAAAAGCGCACAAATTGCTGAAAATTGGTTTACGGGACAGAGGGTTGTTTTGTACGTACAATTAAATTATAATAAAGTTACAAGGTTTCTCTAAAAAAGAGGAATCGTTATTATTACGCGCAGCTTGACATGAATACACTATTGAGGACGGATATAAACTTAACGGGAATGCATATTATAAATTTATTATGGATAACAAGTACAAGGTAAAATTCTCAGCTCATTGACAAAACGAGGTATTATATTGATGAATTTGAATATATTTGACCGATACTTACTTATCATCAATATCATTGCTTTGGTGATTTACGGTATCAAGGTTTTAGTCTATAAGCATCAGACAAGAGACTGGTTTGAGAAGCTCTGCATGTTCATAGCCTTACTTGGCGGTTCGGCAGGAATTTTGCTCATGATTATTCTTTTTGACAGAAAAGCAGTCAAAGAGAATATGATGTCAAGGGTATTTACACTTTGCATGTTGGTTATTCAGGCTATTTTATTGCTGATAGTGAAAGGCTATCATGGGAATCAGATTCATATTGATTTCTGGGATTATTTGATGCAGCATAAAATTTTGCTGATCTATCTAGCGGTAGTGAATATACTGACAATCATTGTATTCGGTGTGGATAAGATGAATGCGAAGTCCAATAGGCAGAGAGTGCGAATTGTGACATTGCTGGGATTGGCATTTATCGGCGGTTCGGTAGGTGCGCTGATTGGCATGTATGGATTTCACCATAAGACAAAAAAAGCTTACTTTACAGTTGGGGTGCCGTTGATTTTGCTGATGCAGGTTGTTGTATTGTTTTATGTGATGAATATGGGAATATTTTTTGGGGAGGTGTCATAATGGGAAGATTTGTTAATCCGGATAACAGTGCCTTTCAGGCAGCACTGAATTCCAGAATTTATGTAGACAAAACGGGATTGATTGCATGTATGAATAATATATTGGATTCGACAGATGCATATATTTGCAACAGCCGTCCACGTCGGTTTGGAAAATCATATGCTGCAAATATGCTTGCAGCGTATTATAGTAAAGGTGCATCATCAGAAGAGATGTTTTCAAAACTGGATATAGGCAAAACACCAGATTTTAAAAGGCATCTGAATAAGTATGATGTTATCCATATTGATATTCAGTGGTTTTTGACGAATTGCGACGATAAGGATAAAGTTGTTGGGTATATTACAAAAATAGTATTGGATGAGTTGAAAGATGTTTATCCTGATATTTTGCCTTCAGAGGTGTTATCCTTACCGGATGCTCTTTCACGTGTAAGAAATAAAACAGGGCGGAAATTTGTCATTATTATTGATGAATGGGATGTGTTGATTCGAGATGAAGCAGCGAATAAGAAAGTACAGGATGACTATATTCGGTTTCTTAGAAGTATGTTTAAAGGAATAGAGCCAACAAAGTATATTCAGTTGGCATATCTTACAGGTATTTTGCCAATTAAGAAGGAACGAACACAATCTGCACTGAATAATTTTCGTGAGTATTCAATGTTGAATGCAGGACCGTTGGCTTCTTATATTGGTTTTACAGAAAATGAAGTAAAAGAACTTTGCAGAGTGTACAATAAAGACTTTACGGAAGTGAAACGTTGGTATGATGGCTATCAGTTGGGGGCATATCAGGTTTATAATCCTAATGCAGTCGTAAATACGATGATTGATGGAAATTTTCAAAGCTACTGGTCAGCAACCGCTTCATATGATTCAATTGTACCATTGATCAATATGGATTTTGATGGATTAAAGACATCTATTATTGAAATGTTGTCGGGGGCATCGGTTGATGTGGATGTTGCCTCATTTCAAAATGACATATCGAATATTGTAAATAAAGACGATGTCCTCACATACTTGATTCACATGGGGTATTTGGCATATTCTGCGGACTCCAAAATGGCATTTGTACCGAATGAAGAAATACGGCAGGAGCTGCTTCGGGCAACAAGAAGAAAACAATGGAATGAGTTGATGGTTTTTCAGCGGGAATCGGAACGGTTATTGGACGCAACTTTAGATATGGATGGAACATCAGTTGCTGAACAGATAGAAAAGATACATGAAGAGTATGTTTCAGCGATTCAATATAATAATGAAAATTCGCTCAGCAGTGTATTGGCAGTTGCTTATCTCAGTGCAATGCAATATTATTTTAAGCCAGTGAGAGAATTGCCTACGGGCAGAGGATTTGCAGATTTTGTATTTATTCCCAAACCGGAATATAAGAATGATTATCCGGCACTTATTGTAGAATTGAAGTGGAATAAGAGTGCCAAGAGTGCTTTACAGCAGATAAAGGACAAGAAGTATCCAAATGCTATTAAAAATTATACAGGGGCAATTTTGCTTGTAGGAATTAATTATAATAAGGAGAATAAAAAACATGAGTGTATGATAGAAAAGATGCACATTTGATTTAAAAAGGATACAAATTGTTGTATTGTTTTATGTGATGAATATGGGAATGTAACTTATGAAATATACAAATGTAACGGAAGGCGAATTCGTTGGCCGCAATAATCGTTTTACAGCGGAAGTGCTGATTGGGGGAGTACAGGAAACGGTTCATGTGAAAAACACGGGGCGTATGAAGGAGTTGTTATTTCCCGGAGCCAGGGTAACGTTGACTTGTTCAGATAATCCGAATAGAAAAACAAAATATGATTTGATCAGTGTGTATAAAGAATCTTTGGGGTGGGTGAATATTGACAGTCAGGCCCCGAATAAAGTCGTTGGTGAGTGGCTGGCAGGGAGAGATTACACTTTTATTAAGCCGGAATATAAATACGGTGATTCACGCCTGGATTTTTATATGGAGAAGCAGGATGAGAAATATCTGATGGAAGTAAAGGGATGTACACTGGAAATTGACGGTATCGGATATTTCCCGGATGCACCCAGTGAACGGGCAGTCCGGCATTTGCATGAACTGATGCATGCCGTAAAACAGGGGTATCATTGTATACTGGCCTTCGTGATCGCCATGCCCGGGGTGACGATTGTACGGCCGAACATGACAACGCATCCGGCATTTGGACAGGCATTATCAGAAGCGATGGCGGCCGGTGTGGAGGTGTGGTATCTGCCGTGTGAGATAACAGCGGACAGTATACAAATCAAGGGCAGAAAACGAAAATATTACACGGTTCAGGATGGACTTTACCCACATATGGTGATACAATAGAAGCGTGTTTTGGGATGGAGATGAATGAGGAGGTATACATATGCAGCCAATATATTTATCAATCCAACAGGAAGAGACCGGTGCACAGATTCGGAAGCTGATGATGAAGAACGGCTACACCGTCAGAGATGTCCAGGGAGCTATGGGATTTGAGAATCCTCAGGCTATTTACAAATGGATATCCGGCAAGTCTTTGCCGAGTCTCGACAATTTCCTTATATTAAGCCGATTACTGCATGCCAGTATCGAAGATATCCTCGTCGTTGACGGGGATATTGTTATGTCAGCACTTTTTGAGACCATAGAGGACGCCGTCAGTGAATCCGGTGAATTAGCATATGTTATTTCGCTGCTAAAAGGGTTTTACTGACGGCGTCTTTAGATTATAATAGAACCATAGAGCGGTCGTGAATGAAGAAAAGCAGTAGGCCGCAGTAAGGGGGATTTTTTTATGCGAATTGAAAATTTACAGAATGACAACAGAAAATTTATCAAATCCATCGGCAATTTTCATGTGCTGGAGTATATGCAGGATGCCAGTGTATCACCGATGAATGCCATGAATGAATATTTTATGAGCAAGATGAATGTGAGAAGAAGACAGGTTGTCATTGATATTGACAAGAATCATTCAGCCATTATCCAGGCAGGAGCAATGCAGTGGATGGGCGGTCATGTTGAGGCAACGTCCGGCGTCAAGGGAATCGGCGATTTGTTCGGAAAGGCCATCAAAGGGGCCGTGACAAAGGAAACAGCCGTGAAGCCTGAATATGTGGGAGAAGGCTGTCTGGTACTGGAACCGACGTATAAGTATATTATTCTGGTGGATATGGCAAAATGGGGTGCAACAGGCATGACCATAGAGGACGGTATGTTTCTTGCTTGTGATGCTAATGTGAAGAATAAAGTGGTTGCAAGAAAGAATATCTCATCCGCAGTTCTCGGCGGAGAAGGCCTGTTTAATCTCAGTCTTCAGGGAGATGGTGTGGCTGCACTTGAGAGCAATGTGCCGGAGGAAGAGTTGATCGAAGTTGTTCTGGAAAACGATGAGCTGAAAATTGACGGCAATCTGGCAGTCTGCTGGTCATCGAATCTTGATTTTACAGTGGAGAGAACAACAAAGACGCTGGTTGGCTCGGCTGTCAGCGGCGAAGGCCTTGTGAATGTTTACAGAGGAACAGGCAGGGTCCTGATGTGTCCGGTTGCACCGACATCATCACTTTTTGAGGCAGCGAATACCATGAGTGCAAAGGCAGCAGCCAAGAACAGCAACACATTTGGCAAATAAGCAGACAGTGTGCGTTTGCAGGGCGGCGATTGCCTATGATCAGCAGAAGATGGGAGAAACTACATATGCCAAAGGGAACGAACCAGAAGTTCAAGTTATACAGACTTGCGCAGATTATGATGAAGAAAACGGATGAAGAGCATTATATCACCATGCCGGAGATCAAGGAGGCCCTTGCAGAGTATGATATTACGGCAGACAGAAAGAGTCTTTACAATGACCTGAGGGATTTGGAGATACTGGGCATAGAGGTGGAAGGGGAACAGGATGGCAATCGTTATCGCTATCATGTGGTCAACAGACCCTTTGAATTGCCGGAACTTAAACTTCTAGTGGATGCCATTCAGTCTTCCAAGTTCATCACGGAGAAGAAATCTAACAGTCTGATTAAGAAGCTGGAAACAATGGTCAGTGAGTATGATGCCCAGAAATTGCAGCGTCAGGTCTATGTATCCGGAAGAATCAAGGCCATGAATGAGAGTATTTACTACACCGTGGATGCCATTCATAATGCGATTTCGGAGAACAAGAAGATTCGGTTTCAGTATTTTCAGTGGAATGTGAAGAAGGAACTCCAACTGCGTCATGGCGGGGCCTGGTATCATATCAGTCCCTGGGGATTATCCTGGGATGATGAGAACTATTATCTGGTGGGATTTGATTCTGAGGCAGGTCTGATCAAGCATTTCAGGGTTGACAAGATGCTGAGGATCGCGCTTTCCAATGAGACCCGGGAGGGCAGAGAACATTTTAAGAAACTGGATATGGCTGATTATGCCAGAAAAAGTTTCGGCATGTTCGGTGGTGAAGAGGAAACGGTGAAGCTGCAGGTGAGCAATGGCCTGGCAGGCGTTATCATTGACCGCTTCGGCAAAGATGTTATGATGATTCCTGTGGATGAGGATCATTTCAACGTCAGTGTGGATGTCCGTGTCAGCAGGCAGTTTCTGGGCTGGGTATTTTCACTGGGTGAAAGTGTCAGGATTTTGGGACCGGAAGCTGTGGTTGATCAGATGAAGGCTGAGACACAGCGCCTGATAGGACAGTATGATATAAAATAATAATGCAGTATGCTATAACACAATAATAAAGCAGTAAGCACAGTAAAAAATGTAATATTGTACAGTTAAAAATGTAATATTGCGTCTTGTCATTTGAAAATCTTCATGTTATACTATACACAACATGAAGCGAAGATTGTTTTCATGCAAATATTTGCCCACCAATTATTTGGTTAAGCCCATACGGACAGGCGGGGCAGCTGCCGATTGCGGTGAGAGACCGCATTATTGATTTAGTTAAAAGCTAAATTTTATAAGTCTTTTGTCTGAGAAGAAGGCTCAGAATCAAACATCACTTGTGAAATGGTCAATAAAACGTAGGATTAGCAAATATTTGCTGGTAGGAGTACCAACGATAGGCTCTGGAAATATTTTTCGTAGATATGAGAGTGAATAGACAGGGTATAGCATATAGCACTAAGAATATGAATAAGACATGAAAGACAGGTGAGTTTTGCCTGTCTTTTTTTGTGTTATGGAGTGATGAAATGAACAGAAACAAACAGATGCATGCGCCGGTGTATGAAGCATTGGAGCGCTTAAAGCGAAGAAGAGTAGTCCCTTTTGATGTGCCGGGACATAAAAGGGGAAGAGGAAATCCGGAATTGGTGGAACTTCTGGGAGAGAAATGTGTCAGCCTGGACGTCAATTCTATGAAGCCGTTGGATAATCTCTGTCATCCGGTATCAGTGATCAAGGAAGCAGAAGAACTTGCAGCAGAGGCTTTTCGTGCAGCCCATGCTTTTTTTATGGTTGGCGGAACAACATCTTCTGTGCAAAGCATGGTACTTTCCTGCTGCAAGGCCGGCGACAAAATTATTTTGCCCAGAAACGTGCATAAGAGTGTAATCAATGCTCTGGTGTTATGTGGTGCGATTCCGGTTTATGTGAATCCGGAAGTGGATAATAAGTTGGGAATATCCCTTGGGATGCAGGTTGCTGAAGTGGAGAAAGCAATCAAAGAGAATCCGGAAGCTGTCGCAGTACTGGTGAACAATCCGACTTATTATGGGATTTGCTCGGATTTGCGTACAATTGTTCAAGTGGCTCATGCACATAAGATGCTTGTATTGGTGGATGAGGCCCACGGTACGCATTTATATTTTGGAGAGAATCTGCCGGTCTGTGCCATGGACGCCGGAGCGGATATGGCATCTGTTTCCATGCATAAATCCGGCGGCAGTCTGACGCAGAGTTCTTTGCTGCTGACAGGAAAGAATGTTAATTGGGAGTATGTCAGTCAGATTATCAATCTGACTCAGACAACCAGTGCTTCCTATTTGCTGATTTCAAGCCTTGATATTTCCAGGAGAAATCTGGCTCTCCGGGGAAAGGAATCTTTTGAGAAAGTAAGCCGTATGGCAGAATATGCCAGAGAAGAGATTAATTCCATCGGTGGATTTTATGCCTATGGCAAGGATATGATTAATGGCGGCAGCATTTTTGATTTTGATGTGACGAAGCTGTCAGTGTATACAAGAGATATTGGACTGGCCGGTATTGAAGTCTATGATCTTTTACGGGATGAATATGATATCCAGATTGAACTGGGTGACATTGCCAATATTCTGGCGTATATCTCGATTGGTGACAGAATACAGGATATTGAGCGGCTGGTGGGGGCTTTGGCGGACATCAAGCGCCTTTATGCGAAGAATCCGGAGCAGATGCCAAATGCGGAGTATATCAAGCCGACAGTTTGCGTATCACCGCAAACTGCTTTTTACGGCGAGAAGAAATCCGTGCCGATTCGTGAAACAGAAGGAATGATCTGCAGTGAGTTTGTTATGTGCTATCCGCCGGGAATTCCGATTCTGGCGCCGGGGGAAATGATTACCCGGGAGATTATTAATTATATTATCTATGCAAAAGAAAAAGGCTGTTCCATGCAGGGCATGCAGGATCCGGCAGTGGAATCACTGTTTGTACTGACAGGAAAATATTGATAGAAGGAGGGAGAGCAATGGAACTGTGGTTTTCTGATTATCACACAGAGAAAGTCAAGGTTTCCGTCAAGGTTCAAAAACAATTATTTGGACTTCAGACAGAATTTCAGAGAATCGATGTGTTTGATTCGGATGAATTCGGCCGGTTTTTAAGTGCTGACGGCAGCATTGTATTCTCTGAAAAGGATGAGTTTATTTATGATGAAATGATTGTGCACGTGCCAATGGCGGTACATCCGCATGTAAAAAATGTTCTGGTGATCGGCGGCGGAGACGGAGGTGTGGCCAGAGAATTGGGCTACTATGAAGAAATTGAGAAAATCGATGTGGTGGAACCGGATCGGGTTTTTGTGGAAGTCTGCAAAGAATTTTTCCCGGATAATGCCTGCGGCCTGGGGGATAAGAGAGTCAGCATTTATTATGAAGACGGGTTGAAGTTTCTGCGTTTAAAACAGAATGAATACGATTTGATTATCAACGATGCCATTGATCCGCTGGGACATAATGCCGGTCTTTTTACAAAAGAGTTTTACGGCAACTGTTATAGAGCGCTGAAAGAAGACGGTATCATGGTGTATCAGCATGGAAGTCCTTTTTATGATGAGGATGAGGAATCCTGCAGAGTGATGCACAGAAAGGCCAGTCACAGTTTTCCAATCAGCAGGGTATATCAGGCACACATTCCGACTTGTTCTTCGGGATACTGGCTTTTTGGTTTTGCTTCCAAGAAATACCATCCACTGGAACATCTGGATGCCAAAAGATGGAAGGAACGTCACATTAAAACCTGGTATTATACAACCAATCTGCACAAAGGGGCGTTTATGTTGCCGAGATATGTAGAAGACATGCTGGAGGAAGAGGAAGATCGTAAGAAATAGAGCTTTCTGAAGAGCAGATAACAAATACATTATAAATGTATGATGAAATAAAGGAAAAGCAGAGGAGATTACAAATGGGAAGATTATTAATTATTGGATGCGGCGGTGTTGCCGGTGTGGCTATTCACAAATGTTGTCAGAACAGCAAAACATTTTCAGAAATCTGTATTGCCAGCAGAACAAAGTCAAAATGTGATGATTTGAAGGAAAAGCTGGAGAAAACGACAGAGACGAAGATTACAACGGCCCAGGTGGATGCAGACAATGTAGATGAACTGATCGCACTGATTAAAGATTATCAGCCGGATGCGGTTTTGAATGTGGCATTGCCGTATCAGGATCTGACAATCATGGATGCTTGTCTGGCATGCAAGGTGGATTATATTGACACAGCCAATTATGAACCGGAAGATACGGATGATCCACAGTGGCGTGCAATTTATGAAAAACGATGCAAAGACGAAGGATTTACGGCATATTTTGATTATTCCTGGCAGTGGGCTTATCAGGACAGATTTAAAGAAGCCGGTATTACCGCACTTCTGGGCAGTGGTTTTGACCCTGGGGTTACAAGCGTCTTCACAGCCTATGCGCTGAAGCATTATTTTGATGAAATTGATACCATTGATATTCTGGATTGTAATGGCGGTGATCATGGTTATCCTTTTGCAACGAATTTCAATCCGGAGATTAATCTGCGTGAAGTATCTGCTAATGGTTCCTATTGGGAAAATGGTCATTGGGTTGAGACAGAGCCTATGGAGATTAAACGTGAATATGACTTCCCTCAGGTTGGACAGAAAGATATGTACCTGCTTCATCATGAGGAAATCGAATCATTGGCCAAAAATGTACCCGGTGTAAAAAGAATTCGTTTCTTTATGACTTTTGGACAGAGCTATCTGACCCATATGAAGTGTCTGGAGAATGTGGGAATGCTTTCTACATCACCAATTATGTATGAAGGCAGAGAAATTGTTCCGATTCAGTTTTTGAAAGCACTGCTTCCGGATCCGGCTTCTTTGGGATCTCGCACGGTTGGAAAGACCAATATCGGCTGTATTTTCACAGGAAAGAAGGATGGCAAAGAAAAGACTATTTACATCTACAATGTATGTGATCATCAGGAATGTTACAAAGAAGTGGGCTCTCAGGCGATTTCTTATACAACAGGTGTGCCGGCTATGATTGGTGCAGCATTGGTGCTGGATAAAGTATGGGATAAAGATGGTGTCTTCAATATTGAAGAATTTGACCCGGATCCGTTTATGGATATGCTCAACCAGTATGGTCTGCCATGGGTTGTGGATGAAAATCCACAGACAGTAGAATGATGTTTGAGGGACTGCCGACACCCTGTTATGTGGTGGATGAAGGCAGAATCCGACACAATCTTGAAATCCTGCAGCAGTTAGAAAAGGATACAGGCTGTCATGTTCTGCTGGCACAGAAAGCATTTTCCATGTACAGCCTTTATCCGATGATCGGGCGGTACATCAGCGGAACAACTGCCAGCGGCCTGTACGAAGCCAGACTGGGATATGAAGAGATGGGAAAAGAAAATCATGTTTTTGCACCGGCTTATAAAGAAGCGGATATGCAGGAACTGGTGACGATCTGCGATCATATTATTTTTAATTCCTTTGCACAGTATGAAAAATATAAAGATATCTGTCAGGCAAAGGGGGTCAGTGTCGGCATCCGTGTGAATCCCCAGTGCTCGACGCAGGAAGGTCATGAAATTTATGACCCATGCGGTTATGCATCGAGACTTGGAGTCACAAAAGCACAGTTTCCGGAAGTTCTCCCGGAGGGGATTGAAGGGCTACATTTTCACACATTGTGTGAACAAAATGCGGATGATCTTGTGACAACCTTTCAGGCATTTGAAGAAAAATTCGGAAAATATCTTCACTGTATAAAGTGGCTGAATCTTGGCGGCGGTCATCATATTACAAGGAAAGATTATCAGTATGAAACACTGGTGAAACTGATTCGCTATATCCGGGATACCTATCATGTGACAGTTTATCTGGAGCCAGGAGAAGCAGTGGCATTGAATGCCGGTTATATGGTGACAGAGGTGATGGATATTGTTCATAATGATATGGATATATTGATTTTGGACGTTTCAGCAGCCTGTCATATGCCGGATGTCCTGGAAATGCCATATCGTCCGCCACTGTCCGGTGGATACGAGGCAAATCAGAAACCGTATACCTATCGGCTTTCTTCTATGACTTGCCTGGCGGGAGATGTGATTGGTGATTACAGTTTTGAAAAGCCGGTTCAGATTGGCGACCGTCTGGTGTTTGAAGATATGGCGATTTATTCCATGGTCAAGAATAACACCTTTAACGGTATGCCTCTTCCGGGCATCGCTTTGCTTCGTGAAAATGGAAGCACAGAAATGGTAAGAAAATTCGACTATCAGGATTTCAAAATGCGTTTATAGATAAAATGTAACTGTTCAGAGCCAAGAAAAATTTCAAAAAACAGGTATAAAATGCTTGCATTTTTAAGACTGTTTTTGAAATTTTATTTGGCGGATACGCCACACTGACGAAATGCGCAGCATTTTGGAGGTTAGCTCTGAACAGTTACGATAAAATACTATATGGTTCGTATATTAGGAATAAGAAAATGAAGAATATCAAAACAATTCCGTCAGCAGATGGCTATCATATGCCGGCAGAATATGCCTGTCACAAGGGATGTATCCTGATATGGCCGCAGCGTCCGGGTTCCTGGAAAAAGAATCCTGAAGCGGCAGAAAGGGCTTTTTGCGCTGTGATGCAGGCAATTGCTGAAAGCGAGGCTGTGTATCTGGCGTGCGGGAAGGCGGCGCTTCCTGGGGCAAAGGCCTTTGCTGATGAACATAACAGACAATTTCAGAGGGAAATTTCAGAAAAGAAGCATTTCCCGGTGGTTGTATTTGAGGTGGAAACAGATGATGCCTGGGCAAGAGACATAGGGCCTACTTTTGTTGTCAAAAATGACACAGTGCGTGGCATCAGCTGGACATTTAATGCCTGGGGCGGTGAGGAAGACGGCTTGTATGCCTCATGGCAGAAAGATGATGCTTTTGCGGCAGCATTTGCAAAAAGAGAAGGCTATGTCTGTTATGATGCCTCTCCCTTTGTACTGGAAGGCGGATCTATTCACAGTGACGGTGAAGGAACAGTGATGGTGACTGCGTCATGCCTGCTGAGTCGGGGAAGAAATCCTCAGCTTTCAAAAGCGGAGATAGAGGAGAAGCTGCGGCAGTTTCTGGGGGCTGAAAAGGTTCTCTGGCTGCCAAGAGGCATTTATAATGATGAAACAAATGAACATGTGGACAATGTCTGTGCTTTTATCAGACCGGGAGAAGTGGTTTTGGCCTGGACAGATCGGGAAGATGATCCGCAGTATCCGCTTTCGCTGGCATGTCTTCGCTATCTGGAATCCCAGACAGATGCCAGAGGAAGAAGGATTAAAGTGCATAAGCTTCCGATACCGGATGTGCCGGTGTGTGTGACAAAAGAGGATTTGGAAGGTTATGCTTTTGAAGATGGTGAAGATACAAGAGAGGAAGGAGAACGTCTGGCGGCTTCCTATGTGAATTTCTACTTTTCAAATGGTGCAGTGGTAATGCCGGCTTTTGGCGGAGAAAATATCAAAAGTGATCAGAGAGCAGCAGAAATCATGGAAAAGCTTTGCCCGGAACGGAAAGTGATTGCTGTTGATGCCAGGGATATTTTGACAGGCGGAGGCAATATTCATTGTATTACACAGCAAATTCCATTTGGAAAAGCAGAACAGGGAGAATAATTATTAATGAGAAATGTTAAGATAGCAGCTATTCAGATGCAGTGCAGTACGAATCTGCAGGCCAACCTTGAAAAGGCCGAGAAAATGGTACGGCAGGCAGCAGGAGATGGTGCACAGATCATTTTGCTGCCGGAACTTTTTGAACGGGAATATTTTTGCCAGCAGCGCAGATATGATTTTTATCATCTGGCAAAGCCTGTGAAGGAAAACGATGCGGTGCAGATGGGCATGCGGCTGGCAAAGGAACTGAACGTCGTATTGCCGATCAGCTTTTATGAACAGGATGTAAACACATTATACAATTCCATTGCCTGCATTGATGCGGACGGCACATTGTCGGGGGTGTATCGTAAGACACATATTCCGGATGATCATTATTATCAGGAAAAGTTTTATTTTACACCGGGGAATACCGGCTTCAAAGTATTTGATACTCATTACGGCAAAATAGGGATTGGCATATGCTGGGATCAATGGTTTCCGGAAACGGCCAGATGTATGGCCCTTATGGGAGCAGAGATACTGCTTTATCCGACGGCGATTGGCTCCGAACCGATTCTTGAATGTGACAGTATGCCGCATTGGAGACGCTGCATGCAGGGACATGCCGCTGCCAATCTCATGCCTGTGATTGCTGCCAATCGGATAGGCCGGGAAGAAGTGGCCCCATCTCCTGAAAATGGTGGACAGAGGTCAGCCCTTGTTTTCTATGGTTCTTCTTTTATGACAGATGAAACAGGTGGATTGAAAGCCTGCGCGTCCAGAGATCAGGAAGAGATTTTAACCGGTGTGTATGATCTGGATGATCTGGCTGATAAACGTCTTGAATGGGGACTTTTCCGGGATCGGAGACCGGAGATGTATATAAAAATAACACAATAAAATTTTTTAAAAGAACTGCTTGTTTGATTTTCGATTTGTTCCTGAGTATGGTATACTGGTACTATCTATCAAAAAGGGCTGGGCCTGGTTTTATGCTTAAAGGAAAAATTGTATGATAGAAATCTATATAAGCAGTTCTTTTTTTATGAGAAAAAGAAATCAGAAAGTGAGGAAGTATAATGAACGAATTGTACGAAGCGATTGAGAAGAAGATTAAGGCATCCGGATATCCTCGGGCTATTTCAGGAGCCGATGTGTATGATGATATTTGTGACCAGATTGAAGGTAAAGAAAACGGAGAATATATATTATTATCAAAATTTGACGAAGATGTCGTCTTTGAATATCATATCACCATTCAGGATGAGAACTTTAATCTGGGCATTTTGACGATGAAGACACCTGAAGGTGTATTTAAGGCAGATTTTGATGCAGAATAGAAACCGGATGGAAAATATATTTTATGATGGAGAGAGAAGATGAAAACTAAAAGAAAACGGATCGGTATGCTGGCATTCATTGTGATGATTGCTGTATTGATGATTGTGACGATGCAGACGCCGGGAACAATTGCAGATTCTGAGAATTATCAATGCCAGACATATGCAACAGTTTTTGCACTATTGCCGCCGGTGATCGCTATTGGATTGGCTTTGATCACCAAGGAAGTCTATACATCACTTTTGGCCGGAATCATTGCCGGCGGCCTGTTATATTCCAATTTTAACCTGGAGCTGATGCTGAACACGATTTTTTATCAGGGAGAAGGCGGCATGGTCATGAAGCTGTCGGATTCCTGGAATGTGGGTATTCTTGTATTCCTTGTGATGCTTGGCATTTTGGTCGCACTGCTCAATAAAGCCGGCGGCTCTGCTGCTTTCGGCGAATGGACCACGAAGCATATCAAGACAAGAGTCGGTGCTCAGATTGCGGTGATTGCCCTTGGTATAATGATCTTTGTGGATGATTACTTCAATTGTCTGACAGTGGGAAGTGTGATGCGTCCGGTGACGGACCGACATCAGGTTTCAAGAGCCAAGCTGGCTTATATCATTGATGCGACGGCAGCGCCGGTCTGCATTATTGCACCGATCAGTTCATGGGCTGCGGCTGTTACGTCTTCTGTGCCGGAGGAGGCCGGTATTAACGGATTTTCTGTATTTATTCAGACAATTCCATACAACTTATATGCAATTCTGACATTATGTATGCTTTTGGCAGTGACCATTTTAAAAGTTGATTTCGGTCCGATGAAAAAGCACGAAATGAATGCCTTTAAAGGCGATTTATTTACAACACCGGGAAGACCGTATGAAAGTGATGAGGAAGCAATAAGCAATGATAAAGCCCATGTGATGGACCTTGTTTTGCCGGTTGCAGTGTTGATCGTCAGCTGTATTGTGGCAATGATCTATACCGGCGGATTTTTTGACGGTGCTTCCTTTGTGGATGCCTTTGCGGATTCAGATGCATCGGTCGGCCTTGTTCTGGGTGGTTCCGTGGCACTTGTATTTACGTTTATTTATTTCATGATGCGTGATGTTTTATCTTTCAAGGAGTTTACAGACTGTATTCCAGAAGGTTTCAAAGCCATGGTTGCACCAATTCTGATATTGTCCATGGCATGGACTTTGTCAGGCATGACAAATCTTCTGGGAGCCAAGATTTTTGTGGCAGAGTTGGTGGCCGGTTCCGCTTTATCTATGCAGGGATTTCTTCCGATGATCATCTTCCTTGTGGCAGCTTTTCTGGCTTTTGCAACAGGTACATCATGGGGCACATTCAGTATTCTCATTCCGATTGTTATCGGCGTCTTCCCGGAAGGACAGATGATGGTAATTTCTATCGCGTCTTGTCTGGCCGGTGCCGTATGCGGTGACCATTGTTCACCAATTTCAGACACAACGATCATGGCGTCAGCCGGTGCACATTGTGAGCATGTGAATCATGTTTCAACACAGCTGCCGTATGTGCTGCTGGTTGCTGCCGTATGTATGGTGGGATATTTTCTGATTGGTGTTTTCCGTGCAGTTGGGCTGGCTTCTATTGCCTGGCTTGCACTGCCAATCTGCATAATTATCCTTTTAGCCATTTTATTGATTATCCGTGCTAAAGGGACGAAGGAGGCGGCTTGATCATGAGGATTGTTGTCAGTGCCTGTCTTCTGGGGGAGAACTGCAAATACAGCGGCGGCAATAACGAGAATAAAGCGGTGCTGAATTTTGTAAAAGACCATGAACTTATACCGGTCTGTCCGGAAGTACTGGGCGGACTGCCTGTGCCGAGAATGTCGGCAGAAATTGTGAATGGTGTTGTCAGATGCAGGGACGGACGGTCCGTGGATGACGCATTCAGAAGCGGGGCTGCCAAGGCGCTGACGATTGCTTTGAAGGAAAAAGCAGATCTGGCCATTCTTCAATCCAGGAGTCCTTCCTGCGGCGTCAAGGCCGTTTATGATGGTACTTTCAGTGGAAAGATTATTCCGGGAGAAGGTGTTTTTGCAGAGCTTCTTCGGGAAAACGGCATCAGAGCCATAGATGCTGCGGATATTGATGCATGAAAAAAGGATACATGGATAATTTTACCTGTGATTAATAAAGGAGAGGATTGGAATGGACTTTGATTTCAACGAACAATTTGAGAAGATGATGCGGGAGTATGATGTGACAGAAGTTGTACTGCTTGGACATATGAATCCGGATGGGGATGCAGCAGGTTCCGTCATGGGACTGGCACATTATATCAAGGTGAATTATCCCCAGTATACAGCATGGCCTTTTTTGTCAGATAAACTGGATAAAGGCCCGAAGAAACAGGTCATGGAGGATGAGATTTTTGCTCCTTTTGAGCGTCCGAAGTTGGCGTCTGAAAGGTATGCGGTGATTGTCTGTGACACAGCAACTCTTAAAAGGCTCATCGGCATGAAATATTACCAGCGGGCAGTGGTTTCGATGATCATTGACCATCATGCCTCTAACGAAGGATATGGAATAATCAATGACATAAAAGTTTCGGAGTCCTGTGCCTATAACGTTTTTGAAATATTAGATAAAGAAATGCTCAAAAAGGCGGCTTCGGCACCACACCCGAATGGGGCAGATTATCTGTATATGGGCATTCTTCATGACACAAGCCGATTTTCAAGATCGGATGCCAAAATTGAGGCAGCGGGTTCAAAATTGCTGGCAATGGGGGCCGATCATCGCTATGTGATGCGGACGATGCAGGATAAGACATTGGATGATCTGATCAGACAGGGAGAGATCCTTCGCAGAGTGAAGCGCGTGATGGAGGGCAAAGTGGCATATGTTTATATGTCCTATCAGGAAGCGAAGAAACTGCATATCAGCTATGAAGATATTCATCCTATCAGCGGAATGCTCAGAGATTGTGAAGATATCGAGATGGGGTTTTCTATGTATGAGGAAGCACCGAATATTTGGCGATGTTCTTTCAGATCGGATGGACAATGGATAAATGTGAATGAGATGATGAAAAGTTTTGGTGGCGGCGGACATGCGGCGGCAGCCGGGCTTCGCAGAGAGACCGATCAGCCGGAAGTATTGCTTGAGCAGCTGCTGGCACAGATTGAAAGCATACAATCGTTGGAGTGATGATATTAATCGGCATTTTACTTATTCGGAATGACTGTCTGAGCATCAGGTGGTGATCGTCAATATTATGGACGCTGCTCTGAAGAGGAAGCAGAAAGAGAACTGTAAGAAAGTTCATAGAATTTTAACAGAATACCGGGGCAGGAAAGTTGACGTAAAACTAAAAAAAGAGTACAATATGATAATTGTTTAGAGTATTTTGAAGGCTGAATCTGAATGATGATGCAATACACAATGAATATACAGAAAGGAATAGGATGCCTGAACGATGAGGCATGATGTGTGATAAAATATGAATATTTTTGAAAAGAGAGAATCTGTTGTCAGATCCTATTGCAGAAAGTACCCTGTCGTTTTTAAGAAAGCTTTGAATGCTGAAATGTTTTCTGAAGACGGTGAGCGATATGTTGATTTCCTGGCTGTAGCTGGTTCCATGAATTACGGTCACAACAATCCTGAGATTAAGAAAGCCATTTTGGATTATCTGGCAGATGACAATATTATCAATGCGCTGGACATGTATACAAGTGCCAAAGAGGAATTTTTGACTGAATTTGAGAGACTGATCCTGAATCCGAGAAAGCTGGATTATAAAGTTATGTGCTGCGGACCGACAGGTACCAATGCAGTTGAGGCAGCGCTGAAATTGGCCAGAAAGAACAAGAAACGGACTAATGTGATTGCTTTTGCAGGTGCTTTTCATGGCATGAGTCTCGGCAGTCTTGCCTTGACGACAGATAAGACAAGCCGTGAAGGCGGCAGTGTTCCGCTGAACAATGTCACATTTGTTCCATATGACGGCACATTTGATTCACTGGCTTATTTGCGTTGGGTTCTGGAGGATGACCATTCAGGTGTAGACAAGCCTGCGGCAATTATTCTTGAAACCGTTCAGGCTGAGGGCGGCATTAACCCTGCCAGTGTAGAGTGGCTGCGCGGCATTCGTCAGATCTGTGATGAGAACGACATTCTGATGATTGTGGATGATATTCAGGTGGGCAACGGCAGAGCAGGTTATTTCTTCTCCTTTGAGAGAGCAGGCATTGTTCCGGATATGGTTGTTATGTCCAAGTCTATTTCAGGTTTTGGCATGCCGATGGCACTGCTTCTGATCAAACCGGAACTGGATATTTTCAGACCGGCAGAACATAATGGTACATTCAGAGGCAATCAGCTGTCTTTCATCGGCGGTACAGCCGGTATCCGATATTTTACGGAACACAAGCTGGATGAAGAAGTCAGACGTAAGGGTCAGATCATTGAGCAGTTTATTCAGAAAGAGATCCTGCCAATGGATGCAAGACTGGTACATAGAGGTATCGGTATGATCTGGGGTATTGATTTCAATGGCATTGCGCCGGAGAAAGCCATCGAGGTCATTCACAAGGCTTTTGACAATCACCTGATTCTGGAAGTTGCAGGCCGTCATGACGGCGTTGTCAAGATTATGCCTCCGCTGACAATTGAGGATGACACACTGATGGAAGGCCTTCAGATTGTGAAGAAATCCATTGCAGAAGTGTTGAATTAATCTATGAATAGAGTTTGGATATAGAAGAAAAGCTCACAGAAGAGGAGAGTGTATAAACATCGAATATTTCTGTGAGCTTTTATATTATTATTTCTTTTATATCGTTATTTCATTTTTTTCATGGTAAGATACCAGTCGAGATGTTCAATGGTATTGTCTGAACTTTCAAGACGTTCCTGAGCTTCTTCAATTGTCAATGGAGCCCCCATGACTACAGCATCTCCGGGCTGCCAGTTTGCCGGTGTGGAATAATGCGTTTTGTCATTTAACTGCAATGACTGTAGAATACGTATAATTTCAGGAATATTTCGTCCGGTGGACATAGGATAGTACAAGATGGTACGGATCATACCCTCTGGATCAATAATAAACACTGCACGAACGGTTTGTGTATTTGCAACAGTCTGGAGCATACCATATTTTCTGGCAACATTCATACTAATGTCTGCAATAATTGGGAAAGGAATCTTCACTTTTCCTTCGTTATTGAAATTCAATGCTTCGATACTTTTGATCCAGCCAAGATGAGAATGAAGTGAATCAATGGAAAGTCCAATTAGTTTGGTGTTAAGTGATTCAAAGGTTTCATTCATCCTGGAAAGGGCAATAAATTCTGTTGTACAAACCGGTGTAAAGTCAGCCGGATGTGAAAAAAGGACAACCCAACTTCCTTTATAATCGGCTGGAAAATCAATTTTCCCCTGAGTTGTCATTGCATGAAATTCTGGTGCATGGTCACCAATGAGCGGCATTTTGTTTTCTTCCATAGGTCATATTAACTGCATACAGGTTGCAGTTCCTCCTTTCTAAAAATAAAATCCACAATAATCAATTTTATTTTATCATATTTTAATAAAAGTGCGGCGATAACTTGAGAGAAAATTTCTTATTATGTATTATATTTATAGGAAAAGACATTTGAGTTATTGTTTGTTTTGCATATATCCTTGACGCAAAGTGGTAAAAAGCATATACTGTTGTTTAAAATTAGTTGAGACTAATGAATGAAAGGGGGTACTTATGAAGTTTTTTCATTTATCGGATTTGCATATCGGATTAAAACTGATGAACAGAGATTTACGGGAAGAACAGATGGATATTTTGCGGCAGGTGACAGATTTAGCCAGAGAAGAACAGCCGGATGCCGTCGTGATTGCCGGGGATATCTACGACAAGGCAGTTCCGGCGGCAGAGGCAGTGGAAGTGTTTGACAGCTTTATAACGGAACTGAAAAGGGCTGTGCCAGAGGCTGAGATGATGCTCATCAGCGGCAATCACGACAGCGGTCTGCGCTTGAATTGTTTCAGAGAGATTCTGGATGAACAGAAAGTACATATGATTGGACTGCCGCCGAGAATGGAAGAAGAATATATTGAGAAGGTGACGCTTCAGGATGCATTTGGGCCGGTGAATTTCTATCTTTTGCCTTTTGTCAAACCGTCTATGGTGAAGCAGATTGTGGGCGTGGATGAGAATGGCAATAATCTGTCCTATGATGCGACTTTGCATAAATTGATTGCAAGGGAAGAAGTTAATACGGCAGAGAGAAATGTGTTAGTCAGTCATCAGTTTTATTTGCCTGTGGGAGAGAATGCAGAGTCAGTTGAGAGAATGGATTCGGAGATTCGTACTGTGGGCAACATCGATGCTGTTGCGTCAGATGTGCTGGAAGCCTTTGATTATGCAGCGCTGGGACATATTCATAAACCAATGAAAGTGGGCAGCGAATTGTATCGTTACTGCGGAACGCCTTTGGCCTGCTCAGTCAGTGAAGCCGGACAGAAAAAGGGTGTCATTATGGTGGAAATAGGTGAAAAAGATCCCAAGACGTCAGTAAAGATAACAGTGCTGCCGCTGAAACCGCTGCGTGAAGTGCGGATCATCAAAGGCAGTCTTGAAGAAGTACTTGTACAGGCCTGCGAGGATTTTGTGACGGTGATCCTGACGGATAGAGTCGATTTAGATATTATGGATATGCAGGACAGAATCCGAATGGCGTTTCCGTATTTGCTGGAAATCCGACGGGAAGTACTTCGAAAAGCCGATTACAGTGAGCAGCTGATGGCGGAGAAGGAACAGGATCCTTTTGAATTATGTTGTTCCTTTTTGAAGGATTTGGATGATGAAGAGAAAACGATTCTTCGGGATGTGATACATACCGTGCAGGGGGTGAAATAGATGAAGCCGATTCAGCTGACAATGCAGGCCTTTGGGTCATATGGGAAGAAGACGGTGATTGATTTTACAAAACCGGATCAGAATTTATTTCTGATAACGGGCGATACAGGTGCCGGGAAGACGACAATTTTTGACGCTATTGTTTTTGCTCTTTACGGAGAGGCCAGTTCTGTTGTCAATAGGAAGAACGGTGCTGAATTGCAGAGCCAGTTTGCAGCGGCATCTGTGGAGCCTTTTGTGGAATTGATTTTTTCAGAAAAGGAAGGCAGTGAAGATGTGCACTATACGGTTCGACGTGTACCGAAGCATGTCCGCCCTCTGAAAAGAGGAACCGGTCTGAAGGAAGAGAGCGGCAGTGTGTCGCTGATTATGTCAGACGGAACCGAATATCCGTCAAAGGAAACAGACAAGAAGCTGGAAGAAATCGTCGGATTGACGAAGAACCAGTTTATGCAGGTGGCAATGATTGCTCAGGGGGAGTTTATGGCCCTTTTGCGGGCAAAATCCGATGACAAGAAAGTGATTTTCAGAAAACTTTTTAATACAGAACTTTACCAGAATATTGTGGATGAGCTGGCAAAGCGCCGTAAGGACAAGGACAGGAAGATCGCACAGATCAAGACAGCCTGTCAGACAGAAGTGGGACATATTCTTGTGCCGAAACTGGTGACAGCGGACGGTGCAGAGACGGATCAGGAACAGAATGGTGCAGCGGATCAAATAGCGGACGAGTGTAGAGATGCGAATAAACTGCAGGAGTTAAAAGAAAGAATCCTTAAATCAGAAAGGCTTTCATTGCCGGATATGGAGGCTTTACTTCAGACCTTGGTATCAGTCAGTGAATGGACGAAGGATAAGGTGCAGCAGTCAGAGTCAGAGACAAGCCAATTGTATAAAGTCTATCTGTTGAAAAGAGATGCTGTCACAAAAGCAGGGCAGTTGCTGGAACGTTACAAGGAGCTTGAGGATGCTGAAAAGGAACTGGGTGAATGTGAAGCAATAAAGCCTTTGATGCAGGAATGGCAGCAATGCATGCGGCAGATTGAGGATGCCTATGATATTTTGCCGCTTTGGAAGCAATATCAGGAGGTCAGTGGACAGCTTGAAACAGCCCGACAGGCACTCGCTGCCAATGAGCAGGCACTGCCGGAACAGAAAATGGCCTGTGAACAGGCGGCAGTTCAACTGCAGCAGGCAAAGAAAGTACAGGAACAGGCATTGATGGATTTCTCGGAAGTGAAAACCCATGTCGAAAATGATTTAGAAGCTTTTTCCAAAATGGCTGAAGCTAAACGGAAGGTGTTGACGGCTCAAACAAAAGTCGATGAAGCAGGAAAGCAGGCCAGAATAGCAGAGAAAAGTCTGTCAGATCTTGAAAGTAATGAGAAACAGTGGCAGACTCAGGCTGAACTGCTGTCCGATACGGATAGCCGCATGATTATTTTACATGGAAAGCAGCGGGATATTGCAGGTATCGGGGCGGATTTTGAGAGCTGGAAGGATGAAGAAAAGGATTGCTTCAGCCAACAGAGGTGTGCTGAAGAAGCAGACAAGGTCTATGCTGATGCTAAAGACAGATTTAATAAGGAGAATACGGCTTACATACAGGCCTATAATGATTTCCTTGATGCGCAGGCTGGTTTCCTTGCAGAGAAACTGCAGCGGGGAGAACCTTGCCCGGTCTGTGGTTCGACCATACATCCGCATCCTCATCAGGCAGAAAAATCGGCATTGACCAAGGAAGAATTGAATATATTGTCTGAGAATGTACGTGAACTTCAAGAGGGACAGGCGGCGGCAGCGAAAAAAGCCGGAGAGGCAAAAGCAATGCTGGATGCAAAGAAAAAAAATTGCATACAAATTTGGGAAAAACTTCGGCAGAAAGTAATCGCATATAGCTGTGAAGAGATGGGTGAATTGGACAGTGAAAGGATTCAAAGCCTGATTGAGACTTGGAAGAAAGCGCTGAAAGATGAAGAGAAACAGCTGCATGAAGACGAAAAGCAGCTGCAGCAGCTCAAAAAACGGCTGACGAAAGCTGTCAAGGACAAAGAAAAATTAACTGCACAAAAAAATAAAGCAGAAAAAATGTTAGCTGATACCAAAGCCGAGCTGGCGGCAGCTCAGGCTGAGTTAAAGAGTACATTTATTTCTACATATTATAAATCTGAAGAAGAAGCCAATCAGTTCATGGAGCAGGCCGAGCAAAGGAAGAAGAACGCAGAAAAGCAATATCATAGCTGTGATAAAGTTGATAAAAAGGTACGATCAGATAAAGAAAAGACAGAGCTGGAAATTGCACAGCATCGACGCGATATTCCGAATTTGCAGGATAAGAGCGACAAACGAAAAGCAGTCTATATACAGCTGATGGAGGAAAAACAGCTGACGGAGCCTCAATGGAAGTGTGTGACAGAAGGTTATGATAAGGCAGACAGACAGCAGTTTGAAGAAAAAATCAGACAATATCAGAGTAAGCTGAGTGCAGCAGGTAAGCAGAAGGCAGTAGCAGAGAAAGCCATTGACGGCCGTGTGAAGCCGGATATGGAACAGCTTTGTTCTGAACAAAATGCAGCAGAAGAGGCATGGAAAAAAGAACAGGCTCTTTATGAGCGCTATGCAGAAATGTATAAAACCAATCATCGGGTTTGTGAAGCGTTGATGCCGAAGATGGCTGAACGAAGCAAAATCATGGAAGAACACAGAAGACTGGATGATTTGTACAATTTGTTAGCAGGCAAAGTGACGGGAGCCAGAATGGATATCGAGACGTATGTGCAGCGATATTACCTTGAGAGAATTCTGTATGCCGCCAATAGGCGTTTCGGTGAAATGTCTGCCGGGCAGTTTGAACTGCGGATGTGTGATATCACGAAGGCGGGTGAAGGAAGAAACAGGGGACTGGATTTGATGGTTTATTCCAACGTCACCGGCAAGGAGAGGGAGGTTCGCACCCTTTCCGGCGGAGAGTCGTTTATGGCGGCATTGTCGCTGGCACTTGGCATGGCAGATCAGATCCAGCAGAGTTCATCGGCCATTCATCTGGATATGATGTTTATTGACGAAGGATTCGGCTCATTGGACAGCCAATCAAGAGATCAGGCAGTTCGGGTATTGCAGCAGATGGCAGGAGGATCGAAGCTGATAGGTATTATTTCACATGTGTCTGAGCTGAAACAGGAAATAGAAGACCAACTGATTGTCAGCAAAGATGAAGAGGGTAGTTCAGCCAGATGGCAGATCAGCTGACAGCAGGGGCAGTGTTATGCTTATTTGGACGGCAATCCGGTGAATGTATGTGATTAATTGATACCTATATTTATACGGGGCATAACTTGAATTGACAGCAGGAGTATGTTAAAATTGGATTAGCTATAGTAAGTTTGTGCATCACAGATGAAGGCTGTGGTGCATTTTCATGTATAGAGACGGAATGTACAAAAGCCGATTGCCACACTTGTTGATGTGGATGTAATACAGGGAGATAACAAATGGATGCAGGGATAAAGGAGACAAAAGAACAGGCATTAAAGGAAATGGAGCTTTTTAAGACGGTATTTGACGGTGTACGTCTGCTGAATATGCATGCATTAGAACTGATCGGAAAGGGACTGGGTTCCTATTCCCTTACAGAATCGGAGCAGAAGTTTGATTTCTGGGAGAAAGAGCATCCGTGTGACAACGACAGCTGTATTGTGCTGCAGGCTCTGAGGGATAAGGACGTTCATACGAAACTGGAATATATCGGATCTCAGTTGTACGAAGTGACCGCACGCTATATGGAAGTCGAAGGAGAACCATATGTTCTGGAACTTGTCAAACGGATGGATGATAACTATATGATTGATGAGAAGCAGCGTGAGAAACTGCTGAGACATTTCGGCGGTTACCATGAACAACTGTACAAGGATGCTTTGACAGGGGCTTATAACAGAAGGTATTTTGAAGAGAAGATCCGTAAGTCGACGGTATCAGCCGGAGTAGCCATGATCGATTTGGATGATTTCAAGTTGTATAATGATTCATTTGGCCATGATACCGGTGATGTTGTGCTGATTACTTTTGTCAATATTATCAAAAACTGTACCCGAAAGACAGATATGCTGATTCGTTATGGCGGTGATGAATTTCTGCTGATTATGCCGGGCATCAAAGAACAGGATTTCAAGAACAAGCTGCTTCAGATCCTGGAGGAGGTCCGCAGAGCAGATGTGCCAGGGCATGGCGGTCTGAGATTGTCAGCCAGCATCGGCGGTGTTTTGTCAAACGGCAGTGTGATCGAGGATGCCATTGGAAGAGCGGACAAGCTGATGTATCAGGCCAAGAATCGCAAGAATATGGTCGTTACGGAGGATAACCTGGTGGCGGATGGTATCAAGAAAGGAATGCTGCATGACCGTGAGAAAATCAGACAGTTGATTCTGATCGTGGATGATTCGGAACTGAATCGGGCGCTGCTGTCAGAAATGCTGAAGGATGATTTCAGAATCCTGGAGGCTTCCAACGGACGGGAATGTCTGGATGCACTGGAACAGTACGGTATGGGTATTTCACTTGTTCTGCTGGATATCAATATGCCGGTGATGGATGGCTTTGAAGTCCTGGTCCAGATGAACCGTAATCACTGGATTGAAGATATTCCTGTTGTTATGATATCCAGTGATGATACAGCGTCCAACATTAAGCAAGCATACGATATGGGCGTTTCTGATTATATCCGCAGACCTTTTGATGCCCAGGTTGTTTTCCGACGTGTCGTCAATACAATCAAATTGTATGCGAAGCAACGTCGTCTGATCACTCTTGTAACAGACCAGATTGATGAGAAAGAGAAGAACAATCAGATCATGATCCGGATATTGAGCCAGATTGTTGAGTTTCGTAATGGTGAGAGTGGGCTCCATGTTGAGCACATTAACATATTAACAGGTCTGCTTCTGGAGCGTCTTGTTCAGAAAACAGATCATTATGATCTGACATGGTCAGACCAGTATAGGATCACATTGGCATCAGCCCTGCATGATATCGGCAAGATTGGCATTGATGACAAGATTTTGAATAAACCGGGCAGATTGACGAAAGAAGAATTTGAGATTATGAAGAGTCATACGCTGATCGGCGCATCGATTCTTGAGAATCTTGGAGCGTATCAGGAGGAACCGTTGCTTAAGGCAGCTTATCAAATCTGCAGATGGCATCATGAGCGATACGACGGCAAAGGTTACCCGGATGGCCTGCGGGGAGATGAAATTCCGATTTCTGCACAGGTTGTTTCTGTAGCGGATGTGTATGATGCGCTTGTCAGTGAACGTGTCTATAAGAAGGCAATCTCGCATGAGAAGGCTATTGAAATGATCCTGAATGGTGAGTGCGGTGTATTTAATCCGATATTGATGGAGTGTCTGGTGGATATCAAGGATAAGATACATAAAGAGAGTCAATTGGAGGTATTGAGATGACGCTAAAAGAAGCTTATGAATCTGTAGAATCGAATTATGATAATGTATTGAAGCGACTCGGAAGTGAAGGGATGATCAAACGTTTTGCAGTTAAATTCATCGATGATCCGACGTTCGGAGAATTGAAGAATGCACTGGCAGCAGGAGATGGCGAAAGCGCTTTCCGTGCTGCACATACAATGAAGGGCATTTGTCTGAATCTTGGATTCGACAAGCTCTATGAAGTGAGTGCGGCTTTAACTGAACAGCTGCGCGGATACGAAATTACCGGCAGTGAAGCCGTGTATCAGCAGGTTGTTGAACAGTATGACCGTCTGATTGCTGCAATTAAGGCGATTGATTAAAGGACGTTGATTGATGATTGATTGAGGCAATGAATGCGTCAAAACAATAGAGAATAGAGCAGCGGTACACATCGGAAATGATGAATGGCGCTGCTCTATTTTCTATTGTTTTTATTTTAAACAAAAGGCCGGACCACACCTTTAACTAAAGAATGCTGATAGTTAAGAACAGCAGATTCTGTTACCTGATTTGGCCAGGCTTCAATGACTTTATCATCGCCAAGGTAGATGGCAGAATGAATGACGGTACCTTTTTCATTGCAGTAGATAATGATGTCGCCGCGCTTGCGTTCTTTGTAATCCACATGTTTGAATTTAGAGGAGGCCCAGATATTTGCGGATTCATATTCATAACCCGGTGAGGCATGCCGTACAGGATTGATCGGACTCATATCGATACCGGCGGCATAAAGGGCCTGCATAATGAGACCGCTACAGTCGATGCCAAGCCCCGGTGCACCGGATGCGCCGATGATATAATTATCCCCGAGATAGTCATAGGCCCTGCTGATCATGGCTTCAATACAGGCAGTCCGATTACTGGTATTGTCTATACGAAGCGGTGAAACATAGGCACCGAGGGTGTACCAGTCGTCCTCAGAAAGTCCCATGGCCAGCCATGTAGTCAGATCGACTGTGCCGGTGGCATTCAGACCATGCTGAGCCTGAAAATCAGCAACTGCGTCGGCAATTTCAGATGTATAAAGGGCACCGTTCATACCAACAGCATTGCCTAGCCCCAGTGTCTGGATCACTTTGGCTGTTTTTAATCCCTCATAGCCCTCAGACAATTCATAGTCACCGCCGGATAAGGAAATACTGTCCCGAATCTGGTAATACTTCAGTGGATTCTGGTAAACGCGGTTTCCCAGAACTACTTCATGGGACAGAAACTGTTCGTATACCATCAAACCACCCGAGCAAACAACAACCACTACAAGAAACAACAGAATAATTCGACGCCTTAAAGCCCTGCGTCGGGCCTTCTTCCTGGCTCTTTGCCTTTTTAAACGCTTTTGCCGGAGCTGTTCTCTGACGATTGATTCATCAACCAGAGCAGCTCCATCCTCAAAAGCCAGTTCAGTATATAACCCTTTAATATTTCTGCTCATAATTATTATCCCCCTATTACATGATGTTGGGGTCAAAAGGTATTTTGACCCCTTTGATACAAGATTGCTACGTGCTTTGCATTTTCGCAATCCTCAAAAATATTCGTAGACCGATGAGTTTCGCATGCCATATCCAATGAACCTAATAAAAAAATACCATTCCCCTGCATCAAAATTGTATCGCTTTTATTGATTATTACGTTTTTAGAAAAAATTTCTGACATGCTCTTCTCTATTTTTTCATTATTTGTTATACTATACCGTATATTAGGGAACCGGATGAAACACGCTTTGCGAGTTTCATCCGGTATCGCGATATTTGGCAAGGTGCCATGCGAGCATGGACTTTGCCTCATTATTCGCGTAAAATATTTACTGATTTTATAATAAAGAAATCGGTGAATACGGGAAAGAATGTATGTGATAAATAAAAGCAGATAGAATGTAAGATGCGGGGAATCTTGCGAGCAAGATCCTTTTATATAAAAAATGATATCTGCTGTACTGTTTAGATGAGACTGGAGGAATGAAGATGGCAATCACAGATGAAACAATAGAATATGTAGCCGCACTGGCAAAGCTTGATCTGACAGATGAAGAGAAAGAGCGTGCCAAGAAGGATCTTGGCAATATTATCGGCTATGTGGATACAATGAATCAACTTGATACAACAGGTATCGAGCCGATGTCTCATGTATTTGCCTATCATAATGTTTTCAGGGAGGACCTTGTGACAAACGGACCGGACAGAGACAATATTCTGGTCAATGCCCCTGAAGAGAAAGACGGCGGTTTCAAAGTGCCGAGAACGGTTGAATAGCGAGGAGAGAAACAGATGGAGATCACAGCATTAACAGCCCTTGAATTGGGAAAAAAGATTAAAGCGGGCGAAGTGACGGTGGAAGAAGCTGTTAAAGCCCAGCTTGAGAAGATAAAAGAACGGGATAGCGTGTATAACTGCTATGTGACAGTGATGGAAGAAGAAGCCTTAAAGCGTGCGGCAGAAGTACAGAAACAGATCGATGCCGGTGAACTGAAGGACTCACCGTTGGCCGGTGTACCTGTGGCAATCAAGGATAATATCTGCACAAAAGGTGTCCTGACTACATGCAGTTCGAAGATTTTGAATAATTTTAAGCCGCCTTATGATGCGACAGTGATTGAGAAACTGGAAGCGGCAGGGGCTGTTATTATTGGTAAGGTTAATATGGATGAGTTTGCCATGGGAAGTACAACAGAGACCTCTTATTTTGGCCCGACAAAGAATCCGTGGAATACGGAACGTGTACCGGGTGGCTCTTCAGGCGGTGCGGCTGCAGCTGTAGCGGCTGAGGAAGCATGGTATGCACTGGGATCTGATACCGGTGGTTCTATTCGTCAGCCAAGTTCTTTCTGCGGTGTCACAGGTCTGAAACCGACTTACGGCAGTGTTTCACGATATGGTCTGATTGCCTATGCATCCTCATTGGACCAGATTGGACCGATCGCAAGAAATGTTTCCGATTGTGCGGCAGTTTTTGAAGCCATTGCAGGTTATGATGCCAAAGACAGTACCAGTGTGAAGATGGATGATTATCATTTTACGGAAGCCCTTGTGGATGATGTGAAAGGACTCCGTATCGGTATTCCGAAGGGGTATCTGGGTGAGGGTCTGGATCCGGAAGTGAAAGAAGCTGTTTTGGCAGCAGCAAAGACACTGGAAGCAAAAGGCGCCATTGTGGAAATGTTTGATATGGATATGGTGGATTATGCGATCCCGGCTTACTATGTCATCGCTTCGGCAGAAGCCAGCTCCAACCTTTCCAGGTTTGACGGTGTGAAATACGGTTACCGGACACCGGACTTTGAGGATCTTCAGGATGTTTACAAGAAAACCCGTGATGAAGGCTTTGGTATGGAAGTCAAGCGTCGAATGATGATCGGTGCCTTTGTATTGAGTTCCGGTTATTACGATGCTTACTATATTAAAGCGCTTCAGGTCAAAGCACTGATCAAGAAAGGTTTTGACGATGCATTTGCAAAATATGATATCATCCTTGGACCGACAGCACCGACAACCGCTTTGAAGATGGGTGAGAATCTGTCTGATCCGCTGAAGATGTATCTGGGTGATATTTATACTGTTTCGGTCAATCTGGCAGGGCTTCCGGGTATCAGTCTGCCATGCGGTATCGACAGCAGCGGACTGCCGATCGGTGTGCAGATGATCGGACAGGCATTTTCAGAAAAAACATTGATTCGTGCGGCATATTCACTGGAACAGACAAGAAGCTATGAACGGCCGGCATGTGTGAAGGGAGAGAACTAGACATGAGAGAATATGAAACAGTCATTGGTCTTGAAGTTCACTGTGAACTGGCCACAAAAACAAAGATTTTCTGCGGTTGTACGACAGAATTCGGCGGCGAACCGAATACCCATGTCTGCCCTGTCTGCGCAGGTATGCCAGGTACTTTGCCTGTTTTAAATAAACAGGTTGTAGCGTATGCGCTCTCAGCCGGTGTGGCTTTAAATTGTGATATTACACAGTACTGCAAGTTCGACAGAAAGAATTATTTTTATCCGGATCTTCCGAAGGCTTACCAGATTTCACAGCTTTATCTGCCGATCTGCCGAAATGGTCATGTGGACATTGAAGTGGATGGTGTGAAGAAGAGCATCGGCATTCATGAGATCCACATGGAAGAGGATGCGGGAAAACTGATTCATGATGAGTGGGAAGACTGCACCATTGTTGATTATAACCGATGCGGTGTGCCACTGATCGAAATTGTCAGTGAACCGGATATGCGCAGTGCGGACGAGGTGATTGCTTACCTGGAAAAGCTGAGGATGATTTTGCAGTATCTGGGGGTTTCTGACTGCAAGATGCAGGAAGGTTCCCTGCGTGCAGATATCAACCTGTCCGTCCGTGAGGCAGGCAGTGACAAACTGGGCACACGAACAGAGATGAAGAATATGAACTCTTTCAAGGCTATTGCCCGGGCCATTGAAGGGGAGATGAACCGTCAGATCGAGCTTCTGGAGGACGGTAAATCCGTCACGCAGGAGACAAGAAGATGGGACGACAATAAATGTGCCAGCTATGCCATGCGTTCCAAGGAGGATGCACAGGATTACAGATACTTCCCGGATCCGGATCTTCCACCGGTATCCATCAGTGATGCCTGGCTTGAAAGGGTGAAAGCGGCTCAGCCGGAAATGCGTGATGCCAAGCTGGCTCGTTATGTAGAAGAATATGGTCTGACAGAACACGACGCAGCCATTTTGACGGAATCCAGGAAAATGGCCGATATTTTCGAAGCGGCTGCTGCTATCTGTAAAAAGCCGAAGGAAGTTTCAAACTGGTTGATTGTGGATACCATGCGTTTGCTTAAAGTACATGAAATGGATGCGGCAGATCTGAAATTCTCACCGGATCATCTTGCAAAATTGATCGAACTGATTGATGCAGGCACTATCAATCGACCGACAGCCAGAGATGTTTTTGAAAAGGTTTTTGCAGAGAATGTGGATCCTGAAGCTTATGTTGAGGCAAACGGTCTGAAGATTGAAGCTGATGACGGTGCCTTAAAAGGCGTTATTGAAGGAATTGTTGCAGCTAATCCGCAGTCTGTGACAGACTATCATGCAGGCAAGAAGAAAGCTATCGGTTTCCTTGTGGGTCAGACCATGAAAGCTATGAAAGGCAAAGCTGATCCTGGAACGGTGAATAAGATACTGGCAGAAATTTTGAATCAGTAAAATTGATAAAGAGGTAGAATGTATCAATGGGGAATTTTTTTTCAACGGATGGACCGTTGTTTGAAGGAATGGCATATATTATCAACATTATCTATGTCAGTGTCTTATGGATATTGTTTTCAATACCGATCATTACCATCGGCGCATCATCGACGGCACTGTATTATACGGTGACGAAGGTGATCCGTCATGGACGCAGTTATATATTCAGGGAGTTCTGGCAGAGTTTTAAATCCAATCTCAAGCAGTCCACGGCAGTATGGCTGATTTATCTGGTGATGATGGGAATTCTGCTTGTGGATATCCGGGTGATGGGCGCTTTCGGAACCGCTGTTTCACAGACACTGCAGTTTGTTTTCATTGTTGGTATCTGCATGGTATCGGCGGTGATGGTTTATGCATTGGCCTATATTGCACGTTTTACCCAGGATGTACGACATATTTTGACAAACAGTGTGCTGATGGCCATCCGGCACTTGCCGAAAACACTGCTGCTGGTTGTTGTTCTGGCGGCGGCAGTGCTGGGCTGTTACCTGTTTGGGCTTGGGATTGTCTTTATCCCTGCTGTGGCAGCCCTGGTGGATAGTCTGATCCTGGAGAGTATTTTTGTTCAGTATATGAGCAAAGAGGATCGGGAGAAAGAAGCACTGCGCAACCATCCGGAACAGTATGAGTACTATAACCGAAAAGAATAAAAATCTCTGCCGAAGGTTCTTTTATTGGTGCAAACAGGAGTATCAAATAAGAGCGGCTTCATAAGTACATGAATTATTGTTTTATTAATAAAACTTATAAAAAGAAAAAATGCCGATTTTCGTGGGAAAATATGGCATTTTTTTTAAACTTAATTGTTAAAATCCTATTGATTAAACAATCTATATGCGTTAAAATAGGGGCGAACAGAGAAAATACGTCGAATAATGACGGAAACTCTTGAGATTACTTATGGACATCTATAAGCACTATTTATAAGTGGCTTTTATAAATGTTTCTATTAATTTTATGAATAAGTAAAGCGGAAGATGGAGGCAATCATGGAAAAGAAAGAATTGTTATACGAAGGTAAAGCAAAGAAGGTTTATACAACAGAGAATCCGGATGTTTTAATTGTGGACTACAAAGATGACGCAACAGCATTTAATGGTGTAAAGAAGGGTACGATTGTAGGCAAAGGTGTTGTGAATAACCGCATGACGAATCATATTTTCAAGATGCTGGAAGAGAAGGGGATTCCGACTCATTTTATTGAAGAACTCAGTGACAGAGAGACAGCAGTGAAGAAGGTTGAAATCGTTCCGCTTGAAGTTATTGTAAGAAATGTAGCAGCAGGCAGCTTTTCCAAGAAACTTGGTATTGAAGAAGGCTTCAGACTGTTAAGCCCGACACTGGAATTTTCCTATAAGAATGATGAACTGGGCGATCCAATGATCAATGATTATTATGCTGTTGCCATTGGTGCAGCTACAAGAGAAGAAATTGACAAGATTACAGAACTTGTTTTTAAGATCAATGAAATCCTGGTAGATTATTTCAAGAGCATCAAAGTAGATCTGATTGATTTCAAAGTAGAATTCGGTCGTTACAAAGGTCAGATTATCCTTGCTGATGAAATTTCACCGGATACATGTCGATTCTGGGACAGTGAGACACATGAGAAGCTTGACAAAGACCGTTTCAGAAGAGACCTCGGACATGTAGAGGAAGCTTATGAGGAGATTTACAGAAGAATCGGTCTGGCGTAAGTCAGTGGATCAGGAGGATATTGTGGAAAAGCAGCTTCAGAATAAAGGCCGCAGTGAATGCGGCACAGATATAAAAGATGAACTTCATGAGGAGTGCGGCGTCTTTGGCGCTTATAATCTGAAGGGTGAAGATATCGCCAATTGGGTATATTACGGTCTTTTTTCTCTGCAGCATCGCGGACAGGAAAGCTGTGGCATCGCAGTCAGTGAGAATCGTGATATCCGATATTATAAAGACATGGGACTTGTCAGTGAAGTTTTTACACCGGAGAATCTGGACAAGCTTCATGGTGATATTGCTGTCGGCCATGTGCGTTATTCGACAGCGGGCAGCAGTGTGCGTGCCAATGCACAGCCTTTGGTAACAAAGTACATCAAAGGTACATTGGCCATTGTACATAACGGCAATCTGGTCAATGCCGTTGATCTGAGAGAAGAACTTGAGAAAAACGGTGCCATTTTCCAGACAACCATTGATTCAGAGGTTATTGCCTATCTGGTAGCCAAAGAGCGTGTGACAAGTCGTTCTGTTGAGGAGGCCGTGGCAAAAGCCATGCAGTATATCAAAGGTGCCTATTCTCTGCTTGTTATGAGTCCGAGAAAGATTACGGCTGCCAGAGATCCTTTTGGCTTCAAGCCGCTTTGTCTGGGTAAGAGAGATGATACTTATGTGGTGGCTTCTGAAACCTGCGCTCTTGATACCGTTGGTGCTGAATTTATCAGGGATCTGGAACCGGGGGAGATTATCACGATCACTGAGGATGGTGTGAAATCCAATCGTCAGTATTGCAATATGGTGAAACCGGCCAGATGTATTTTTGAATATATTTATTTCGCAAGACCGGACAGTGTCATTGACGATGTGTCTGTTTTCGCTTCCAGAATCATGGCAGGCAGAATTCTGGCTCAGAGCCATCCTGTAGAAGCAGATATGGTTGTGGGTGTACCGGAATCCGGTAATGCCGCAGCCATGGGCTATTCTCTGGAGTCTGGCATTCCGTATGGGCAGGCTTTTGTTAAGAATACTTATGTCGGCCGTACATTCATCAAGCCGAAACAGAGCATGCGTGAACAGAGTGTCAAGATTAAATTAAATGTTCTGAAAGAGAACGTTAAAGGCAAACGGATCATCATGGTGGATGATTCTATTGTCCGAGGTACTACCAGTGCGAATATCGTCACCATGCTGAGAAATGCAGGTGCAACAGAAGTCCATGTACGCATCAGTTCACCGCCGTTTAAGTTTCCTTGTTATTTCGGAACGGATATTCCAAGCGGTGATCAGCTGATAGCCAATCATCATACCATCGATGAAATCAGACAGCTTCTCGGTGCGGACTCTCTGGGTTATCTGGACTGCGACAGAATGAATGAAATGGTCAAAGACCTTGAATATTGCGACGCCTGTTTCACAGGAAACTATCCTGTAGACCCTCCGACGAGAGACATCCGCGGAGACATGGAAGTTTAAAAGCTTCTGAACTGAAAAGCTCAAGAGCCTGCGGATGAAGTGTGTCATTATAGAATTAAAAATGAGCAATGCAGCACAGGCACGTTTGCACTGCGATAATGCCGGCAGTGGTATATAAGGCGGTAAAAAACACCGCCTGAGAACCAGCCGCATTATAAGCACCTGTACTGTATTGCTCGTTTTAATTCTATATTTGAAGTATTTGACCGCAGGCTGTAAGAAAAATCAGTTCAGAAGATTTTAAACTTCTGCCGGGAATCGAAGAATCCCGGACAAAGCAGATATCATACTTCTGCAAAAATGTAGTAGCATCCAAAATAAAAAGATGCTATAATGAGCGATGTAAGAAGAAGACAGAAGAAGCTTTTCAACACTTAGGTTGAAGTGAGTCGGGGATTTGTTTTCTTTTAATTAATTATGCGATGAGATTAACAGGGATTGTGAAACTTGATACATCCCGGAAAGAAGATATAAAAATCGACAGGTCATAAGCAGGTGCTTCCAACGTGGCTAGTACTTAGGCGCTGTTTTGTAGCGCTTTATGTACCACTGCCAACGTTGGGCAGCGCGAGCGTGCCTGCTATGACCTGTCGATTTTTATATCTTTCCGATAAACCTGAAGTTTCACAATCCCGTCAAATAAAAGGAGAAAAATTATGAATCACGAGATTTATCAGAGCCCCCTTTCAGAGCGTTATGCCAGCAAAGAAATGCAGTATGTTTTTTCACCGGAGATGAAGTTTAAGACATGGAGAAGACTTTGGATCGCTCTGGCTGAAACAGAGCAGGAACTTGGTCTTGACATTACAGATGAGCAGATTGCGGAGCTGAAAGCTGCTAAGGATGATATTAATTATGATGTAGCCAAGAAGCGTGAGAAAGAGGTTCGTCATGATGTCATGTCTCATGTTTATGCTTATGGACAGCAGTGCCCGAAGGCAAAGGGGATTATCCATCTGGGTGCGACATCCTGTTATGTTGGCGACAATACAGATGTGATCATTATGCGTGAAGCGCTTTACATTGTCAGAAAGAAATTGATCAATGTTATTGCAGAATTGAAAGATTTTGCTATGAAGTACAGAAATATGCCGACACTGGCTTTCACACATTTTCAGCCGGCTCAGCCGACAACTGTCGGTAAGAGAGCAGCTCTTTGGCTCAATGAACTGATCATGGATCTGGATGATGTGAATTATATTATTTCTCAGTTGAAGCTTCTTGGTTCCAAAGGTACAACAGGTACACAGGCAAGTTTCCTGGAGCTTTTTGATGGCGACCATGAGAAATGCAAAGAGGCTGATAAGAGAATTGCCCAGAAGATGGGATTTGAAGCATGTTTTCCTGTTTCCGGACAGACATATTCTCGTAAGCTGGATACACGTGTGGTGAATGTTCTCAGCGGAATTGCTCAGAGTGCACACAAGTTCTCCAATGATATTCGTCTTCTTCAGCATCTGAAGGAAATTGAAGAACCATTTGAAAAGCATCAGATCGGTTCATCGGCGATGGCTTATAAGAGAAATCCAATGAGAAGTGAGCGTATTGCTTCTCTTTCAAGATACGTGATGGTAGATGTTCTGAATCCTGCAATTACAGCGGCAACACAGTGGTTTGAGAGAACTCTGGATGATTCAGCTAATAAACGTCTCAGTGTGCCGGAAGCATTTCTTGCCATTGATGGTATTCTGGATTTATATCTGAATGTTGTCGATGGTCTGGTTGTTTATCCGAAGGTTATTGAACAGCATCTGATGAATGAACTGCCATTTATGGCAACTGAGAATATCATGATGGATGCGGTGAAAGCCGGAGGTGACAGACAGGAACTGCACGAGAAGATTCGTCAGCATTCTATGGCAGCAGGCCGTGTTGTCAAGGAAGAAGGCAAGCCGAATGACCTTCTGGAGCGTATTGCAGCGGATCCTTCCTTCGGTATGACAATGGATCAGCTGAAAGCAATTATGAAGCCAGAGAACTTTGTCGGCCGTGCACCTCAGCAGGTTGAGGAATTTGTCGAAGAAGTGATTCAGCCGATTTTGGATGCGAACAAAGAATTATTGGGTGTCAAGGCTGAAATTAACGTATAATTTGTAATTGTTCAGAGCCAAGCAAAATTTCAAAAACAGGTATAAAATGCTTGCATTTTTAAGACTGTTTTTGAAATTTTATTTGGCGGATACGCCACACCGACGAAATGCGTAGCATTTTGGAGGTTAGCTCTGAACAGTTACGTATAATTTAATAAAGATGTTATTAGTGGCAGCATTATGTGTAAAAGCATGGTGCTGCCGGTTTGAGTATGGGGGAAAAGACTTGATTACGTTTGCAATCACAGATATCGGGGATTTTACAAGAAAATTACTGATTCAGAATGTTTTTGACCAGTTTTACGTTCTGGAGGGAGAAGTATCCACATTTGCTGCTTTTACTATTGAAGGGGAATTAAACGAGGATTACTATAGCAGTGATGAAACAGAGTTTCTTCAGGATAGAAAATGGAGTCTTTGGTCGGAGATTAAGCCGGTGGCTTTTTTGCTGATGAAGGGGAAGAAACTGCCTGTTTCATTCAAATTTGTTCTGCAGCTGTCTGATCACAATACAGACTGGCTCCTTGGCAAATATCATTTGGAACATTTGAAGGAACAGCTATCCGGATTGTATCTGAATATTCGCTATCAGGACAAGAAGCTGATTTGCGTCACGGGGCTTTCTTATAAAACTTTTGTTATGGATAAGACACTGGAACATGTCTGGGATGACACTGCGGCGCAGTTTATGAAGCAGAATGGGATTACAGTGGAAAAAGTGTAGAAATGTTGGAGGAAAAAACAATGGATAAAACAATCTTTGTGTTGCTGGATGCCTGTCAGTACGAAGCGGCCAGCAAGTATCTGGGATATCTTGAACATATGATTGATTATAATAAAGGTGCGAAATATAAAGTGTTGGGTGAACTGCCGTCACTTTCAAAGCCGATGTATGCCACCCTTTTTACCGGGCTTCCTGTATGTAAACACGGTGTGACCTGTAATGAGGTGGGCGGAGTACTGCCTTATGACAGCGTCTTTTCATTGTGCCGCAAGGCAGGCGGCAGAACAGCTGCGATTTCTTATTCATGGATGAGTGAACTTTACAGCAGGGCACCGTATGTATCGGACAGAGACAGGGTGCAGTTGGATGCTGAGGGCTCCATTCAGTACGGCATGTACTACTGGGATGACAACTATCCAGATTCCCACGTCTTCGCCGAGGGAGAATGCCTGCGCAAAACTTTCGACCCGGATTTTATGCTGTATCACACTATGGCGGTGGATGAATGGGGGCACATGAAAGGGGCAGACAGTACTGAATATGCCAATGCGGTGGCTGCTGTGGGACATCTTATAGCAGCAAGAATGCCGGAATGGTTGGAGAAAGGATACCAAGTAGTGGTGACAGCAGACCACGGAATGAACAACCTTGGTATTCATGTGGGGACGGAACATGCCCAGAGAGAGGTTGCACTCTATATTTTCAGCGATAAAGTGGAGAATGGACGTTTTGAGGAAAATTATATTTCACAGCTGAATGTGGCACCGCTGGTGTGCAAACTGATGGGCGTTCCAGCGACAGAGGGTATGAAGCAGGAGTTGGAGATTGTTTTTTCTAAATAATTATATGATTCAAAATAAGCATACAAAATAATCAATCGAATAGTAAAAGAAAAAGATTCTGATAGATATTGATGTGAGATATCTGTTCAGAATCTTTTCTTTTATAGAAAATCTTATAAAGCCATCGGCAGTGCGGAACTGACCTGATGGATTTCAACACCTTTTTCGCGGATGCGGCGAAGTTCTTCCGGGTCCGCATCTGCGCCGGTAATCAGGATATCGATGTCCTGAATCTGTGCGCTTGTGAAACTGTGTGTTTTGCCGATTTTGCTGCTGTCAGCGATAATGATGACCTTGCCGGTGCAGCGTTCTACCATCTTGCCGTTGACGATGGTTTCCTGGAGATTGGAAGTGGTAGCTCCGTTCTCTGCGGTGATGCCGTTGACACCGAGAATGCTTAAGTTTGCATAAATCTGATTAATGACATTCGTGGCAAAATCTCCGTGGCAGGCTTTGGTCAAATCGGAATAGGTGCCGCCTGTGTAAATCAGTTCTCCACCAAGGTGCGGGCAGCATTCATAAGCCAGAATATTGTTGGTGACAATATTAATCGGACGATTGTTCAGAAGCTTCAGCAATTGATAAATGGTTGTTCCTGAGTTCATAAAAATCGTATCACGGTCATGAATATAAGAAAGTGCGTATTCAGCAATCAATTCCTTTTCACGGTTATGAATGGCCTGTTTGTCTGCAAAATCATGCAGAGGCTCAGGGGTTTTCTTCAGGCAGGCACCGCCATAGGTGCGCTCTATGATCCCCTGTTTCTCTAATTCTATCAAGTCACGGCGAATGGTCAACGGTGATGTGTGGAAGTATTCGCTTAATGTCTGAACTTGTTGCTGACCTGACTGATGCAATAATTCAACGATATCATTTCTTCTTTTTTCGATAATATGTCTGCTTTGTTTCAATATAGTTCATCCTCCCAGCTAACGTAAGTATAACATTTATATGAACAAAAGTCTATAGAAGTTATCGTAAAAATAGAGCAAATTGAAAAATAAGGAATTATATGGAAAAAATGTATGAAATAACCGATGAAATGCTGGATAACTTGCATAATAAATGAAAATTTGACAAATAAACGATTGACATAGATAGGTTTAAGTGTTATTGTTGAACAAAGAGATTCATAAAAATAATCAAAATGTTCATAAAAATAAATAAATGAACATTTAAACAAAGAATTACAAAAAAGGTATGGGGTTGCCTATGATCTATTCATTGATTATTGATGCGGGTACTTCCAGCATCAGGGGGATTATTTTTGATACCGACCATAAGATTGTACATATAGCATCACAACGATATTTTATGGATGTATCAGAAGATGGAACTGCCCTTCAGAAAGCGGAGAGCTATCAGGTATGTCTTGAGAAGATGATGCAGGACTGTGCAGAATGGGCGGAAGGTAGAAAGGGAAAGATTCATAGAATTGCTTTAACGGCGGGACGTTCTTCTGTTCTGCCGGTGGATGAAAAGGGAGATCCGTTAGGTCCGATTATGATGTGGTATGATAAACGGCCGCAGGATATCTGTGACAGATTAAATGCTGATTATGGTGATGAGATTTACCGGGTGACAGGAATGTATGCTAGACCGATGTTTTCAGCACCGAAGATGCGGTGGCTGAAAGAAAATTATCCGGCTGTATATGAACAGAGTCATAAGCTGGCGGGTATTCAGGATTATTTGATTTTTCTGCTGACAGGCGAGTGGGTCACAGATTTGACATTTGCCAGCAGAACCAATTTGCTGGATTTAAACAGCAATCGCTGGTCAGATCGAATGCTTGAAATATTCGGCATTGATGAACAGAAGTTGTGCCGACTGGTGGAGCCGGGGTCAGAAGTGGGGGTATTGAAAGAATCCTGGCAGAACAGAGGTTTTGACAGGAAAACGAAGATTTATACAGCAGGGGGAGACCAGCAGTGTTCGGCCATCGGTCAGGGACTTTTGGCTTTAGGGAAAATAGGCATTAATAACGGAACGGCTTCCTATGTGGCAGTTTGCAGCCGCAGTCGGCTCGAGGATAAGGAAAAAGTCATTCATGTCAACAAAGGAGCAGCCCTTGGAACATGGATAATGGAAGCCAGTAATATGGGAACCGGTTCAGTCTATGACTGGATGAGAAAGATACTGTTTGACTTTGAAGAAGATACTGTTTCTATAGAAGCAATGAATGAGGCATTAAATAACAGTACCGCCGGTGCGGATGGCATTATAGCATGGCCATATCTGGCAGGCAAAGGGATGCCTGATTGGGATAGCCATAAAGCCGGAGGCCTTTTGAATCTGAAGCTGTCTTCAACAAAAGAAAATATCGCCAGAGCATTTTTGGAAGCGCTTGTTTTTGAAATTGCAGACTGTTATCGACGGATAGAAAGAATGGTTGGCAGACCAGAGGTGATACAGGTTTCAGGAGGACTTTCGAAGATGCCTTTGTTTAACCAGCTGTTGGCAGATGTCCTGGACAGGAAACTGGTAACGGTATCCTGTAAGGAAACGACAGGAATCGGTGCTTATATTTCGATGCTGTTGGGATGTGGAGAAATTGAAGAAAAAGATATTTCAGATATTTTGATTCAGGAGAAAACGGCTGTCTATACACCTGAGATAGAACAGGTGACTTTATATACGGCACTACAGAAGAAACGCAGACAGATAGAAGAGCGCATGCCGTTTGAAGCAATCAGTGAGTAAATATAAGTGATGATTGAACACTTATATTTATCAATAAAAAACAAAACAAGGAGGAGTACAATGAAAAAGGGTATGAAAAAGATTTTGTCAGCAGCGATTGTATTAGCAATGACAATGAGCCTTGCAGCCTGTGGTGGGGGAACAAAGGAAACACAGGGACAGGCTTCCTCAGAAACCGCTGCAGTATCCGGTGAAAGTGCCGGAACAGAAGCCGGAGAGACCTCTGTTGGTGAAATCAAGAGGGGCGGCACATTAACATTAAGAAGAACAGGAACAACACCAATCAATCCGACACAGGTCATTGCACCTGCAGGAGATATGATGACCTACTCACTGTTCTTTGAGACACTGACATGGTTTAATGAAGAGGATTACAGTGCACAACCATCTCTGGCAGAGAGTTGGGAGTGGTCCGATGATTCTCTGTCACTGACAATGAAACTGAAAGAGGGCGTCAATTTCTTTGACGGCACTCCGGTCAATGCAGAAGCAGTTAAGACAACTATGGAATACTATATGGATCCGGATACTGCCCATGCACAGGCAAGTTATCTGGCCAATGTTGATAATGTAGAAGTTGTGGATGACTATACAGTTAAATTCAATTTCTCAGCACCGGATTCGAGTTTCCTGACTGCCATGGCACAGCCAATCGGTATTATTCTTGCTCCGGCAGCCATTGAGAAATTCAAATCAACTAATGATCCTGAAGTGTTTGCCCGTGAAGGTGGATGCGGACCTTTCAAACTTAGTGAGTTCCTGGATGGTGAAAGCCTGACAGCAGTAAAGAATGAAAATTATTACAAGATGGGTGCCGATGGACAGGCTCTGCCATATCTTGACAGTGTTGTTGTACAGATTATTGGTGATGAGGCTGTTATGGCTGCTAATATGGAAAGCGGCGATATTGATGCGGTGGACTTCTTCTACGATCAGAATTACATTGATGAATTTAACGCAAATGATGATATCGTTCTTTACAAGATCGCCAGTCAGACACAGTATATCCTTTACATGAACATGCAGAAAGAACCATTTGACAATGTAAAGGTCAGAGAAGCACTTTGTTATGCTTTTGATAGAGATGAATGCATTGATGTTTTATTAAATGGTGACGGCTTCAAAACACCAACCATCGTTCTTCCTACACAGACATTCTACAGAGACGGCAAGATTTATGACTACAATCCGGAAAAATCAAAAGAACTGCTTAAAGAAGCTGGTTATCCGGACGGTGTAACCATTGAGTTTTATTATGGTACATATGGCAGCAACAAAGATATTGCAGAATTACTTCAGTCTCAGGCAGCAGCAGCCGGATTCAATCTGACACTCTGTCCGACAGATGGTGCCAGCGTTAAACAGCTCTGGGCTTCTTATAATGAAGATACACCTGCAGGCATTCGTATGAATGAACTTGGACATCCAAAGCCATCACCATATATTCAGATGGATTACACATTTGGTCAGAACGCACTTCAGAATTCCTCTAAATGGTTCAGCGACGATCTTGCTGCATTACTGAAAGAAATCAGCCAGACAACAGATGAGACAGCACAGAATGAAAAACTGACACAGCTTCAGGAAATGGTTGAACAGGAAATCCCAATCGTTTCACTTTATACAGCTTACAAATTCAGTGCATATCGTACATGGGTTGAAGGCCTGAAGTACAACGGTGAAGGTACAATGATCTTCACAGAAGCATGGTTAAACAAATAATGATTTAAAAATGTAACTGTTATGGCAGATGGAGAGGGAACCGTTGTTTTGGGCGGTTCCCGGCTCCTGAAGCGGACCGGCAGAAAAGTATGATACTCCGGTCAATTTGCTGGAAAGGGGCGGAATAATTAATGGTAAGTGCCATTGTAAAAAAGATTTTATGGTCGATTCCTTTGCTGCTGCTGGTAAGTATGATTATGTTTGGTGTCATACATATGTTGCCGGGCAACGCAGCGCTTGTAATGCTTGGTGATGCGGGAGGATCTGCTGAACAGGTACAGAAGTTGGAAGAATCAATGGGATTGACAGACCCATTATATGTTCAGTATTTTCACTGGATTTCAAATTTTGTCAAAGGGGATATGGGGACTTCTTATTTGACGTCACAACCTGTAGCCAAAAGAATTGTTGAGCGTTTGCCGGTAACGTTGGAATTGATTGTCTGTTCCGTTGTTCTTGCAGTTATCATAGGTATCCCGATTGGTATTCTATGTGCAGTCAAGAGAAATAAACTGGTGGATTATATTATGAGTACTATTGCCATGATTGGTGTGGCGATGCCGCAGTTCTGGCTGGGTATTCTGTTTGTATTGTTATTTTCAGTCGATTTAGGGTGGCTGCCTGCATCAGGCTATGTCACTTTTGCTACTAATCCGATGCGACATATTCAATCTATGATTATGCCATCGGTCACTTTGGCACTGTCTTTGGCGGCTCCGATTATTCGTCAGACCCGAAGTGCTATGCTGGATACATTGAGTCAGGATTATATTATGACAGCGAAGGCAAAGGGGCAGAATAGTGTCGGTATTTTTGTCAAACATGCTCTGAGGAATGCCCTGGTACCTGTTATTACAGCCATTACATCCCAGATTAACGGTATGATTGGCGGTGTTTTCGTTATTGAAACATTGTTCCTAATGCCTGGTATGGGTAAATCAATGGTAGATGCGATTTTCCAGCGAGATTATCCAATTATCATGGGTATTGCCATGGTGGTTGTTTCCTGTATTGTCCTCATCAATCTGATTACGGATATTATTTATATTTTTATTGACCCGAGAATCAGTTTGGATTCGAAATAATTTCGGAAAGGTATGGTGAGAGGATGGATATTTTTAAAAAGTTAAAAAAGAGAAAAACAGCTTTTATCAGCTTGATTATATTGGGAATACTGGTCTTTCTGGCTCTGGTGGGCAATACCATATTGGGCATTGACCCCTTTGAGACAAATTCAAAGATACGATTGCTGGCACCGGGAATGGGACATATTCTCGGAACGGACAACCTTGGCAGAGATGTTCTGGCCAGAGTTATTTACGGTATTCGTATTTCATTGGCAATTAGTCTTGTTTCGGTGGCTTTTGCCTTAATTGTCGGAACGGCCATCGGTACAATTTCCGGTTATATAGGCGGAAAAGTGGATTCTGTTCTTGTACTGATTATTGAAGCGGTCTGTGCATTTCCGACAGTCCTTCTGGGACTTCTTCTTGCAACAGTGCTGGGCTCAGGCATGACGAATATTATGCTGGCTATTGGTATTTCAAATGTACCGTATTTCGCAAGACTGGCAAGAAGTATGGCGATTTCTATTCGCGGCAGAGAGTATATAGAAAGTGCTGTAACAACAGGACTCAATCATTTTGAAATTATTACCCGTTATGTGCTGCCAAATATGAGTTCCGTCATTATCGTTCAGACGTCTTTAAGTGCAGCGTCAGCGTTAATTACAGAATCAACCTTGAGTTTCATGGGCGTCGGTGTACAGCCGCCGGCAGCAAGTCTTGGTGTGCTTCTTCGAGACGGATATGATTATATCAGCAAGGCCTCATGGCTCAGTATTTTTCCGGGTATTGCAATTCTTTTGACGGTGATTGCCCTGAATTTCCTGGGTGACGGTCTTAGAGACGCACTGGATGTAAAAATCAGAGTAGATAACTAACAGAAAGGAGGACATAACGATGAGTGAACAGCTTGTTGAGGTTAAAGACTTGAAAGTAACTTATTATCAGAATGGTGTGGAAACACCGGTTGTGCGTAATGTCTCCTTTGAAATAAAGAAAAATGAGACGCTGGGTTTGGTAGGTGAATCCGGTTCGGGAAAAAGTGTGACATCGAAAGCGATTATGCGTCTGATTGCAGACCCGCCTGGCAAAATTGCCAATGGAGAAATACTGTTTGAAGGGAAAAACCTTCTTAAAATGAAGGAAAAGCAGATGCAGAAGGTGAGAGGAAAAGATATTGCCATGATTTTTCAGGAACCAATGACATCCTTGAATCCTTTATATACATGCGGAAGTCAGATTGCAGAGGCAATTCTTTTACATAATAAATGCAGCAAGCAGGAAGCATGGGAGAGAGCCGTAGAGATTTTGAAGATGGTAGGTGTGCCGTCACCTGAAAAGAGAGCACAGTCTTATCCGCATGAATTATCCGGCGGTATGCGTCAGCGTGTCATGATAGCTATTGCCCTTAGCTGCAATCCGAGACTTTTGATTGCAGATGAACCAACAACAGCTCTTGATCCGACGATTCAGGCCCAGATTTTGAAATTGATTCATGATATGCAGAAAGAAAAGGATATGTCCGTACTACTTATCACGCATGATATGGGTATTGTGGCAGAAAACTGTGACAGAGTGGCGGTTATGTATGCCGGTCAGATACTTGAAATTGCAGATGTGAAGACAATTTTCGGCAATCCGGCGCATCCGTATACCATTGGACTTTTGAAAGCTATTCCGAAGCTGGATGAAAAGGTGGATCGTCTTTACAATATTCGTGGCATGGTGCCAAGATTTAATGAGTTGCCGAATGGATGCACTTTTGGTCCTCGATGTGATTTTTGTGATAAAAAATGTGAAGAAGAGGCACCACAACTGGTGAATATGGGAGATGGCCATCTGGTCAGATGCCATTATGCCGGTTATCTGCCTGAAAGGGGGATTTGATTCAATGGAAAAACTGCTGGAAGTCAGACATTTGAAAAAATATTTCCCTGTTAAAAAAGGATTTATTAAAAGAACAGTGGGCAGTGTCAAAGCTACGGATGATGTGACTTTTGATATCTATAAAGGCGAAACTTTTGGGCTCGTAGGAGAATCCGGATGTGGAAAAACAACGGTGGGCAAATTAATTTTGCAGCTGCATAAAGCAGATTCTGGAGAAATCCTTTTTGAAGGTACAGATTTAACAAAACTGTCCAAGAGTGAACTTCAGAAATACCGAAAAGATATCCAGATTATTTTTCAGGATCCATACGGTTCATTGAATGCCAAAATGAAGGTGGGGACGATTCTTGCTGAAGGCATTAAAAAACACAAACTGCTGCCGCCGGATCAGATTCAGCCGCGAGTGCTGGAACTGCTGAAACTGGTGGGGCTGCATGAGAGTGATGTCAACAAGTATCCTCATGAGTTTTCAGGAGGACAGCGGCAGAGAATTGTTGTAGCCAGAGCATTGTCATTTAACCCGAAATTGATTGTCTGTGATGAGCCGGTATCGGCATTGGATGTATCTGTACAGGCACAGGTTTTGAATTTACTGGAAGATCTCCAGAAAGAACTGGGAATTTCATATTTGTTTATTGCGCACGGCATGGCGGTTGTCCGCCATATTTCTCATAGAGTGGGTGTTATGTATCTCGGAAAAATGGTTGAGATTGCAGAAACAGATGAATTGTTTGAGCATTGTGGGCATCCTTACACACAGGCTCTGTTGTCCTCTGTGCCGGTAGCAAATCCTTTGCATAAGAAAAACCAGATTATGCTGGAGGGAGAAGTGCCGAATCCAATTAATCCGCCGACGGGATGTCGATTTCATCCGAGATGCCGTTTCGCCTGTGACAAATGTAAACAGGAAGAACCGCAGTTGAGAAAAATTGCCCAGGGGCATGTGGTAGCCTGTCATTATCCTGAAAAGGTATATGGAAACTAATGAACTAAAATTTAAAAGGAAGTGCTGAAAATGGGAAAAAGCGAAGACCTGATGAAAGGAATTGACCGTGTCGGTATTTTCGAACGGATGAAAGATTATGAAGATATGGCATTTGAGACCCGGGCAATTGATGTTGGCAATGACAGCGGACGTTCGGCGATGCCGATTTATGCTTCCGTCACCGGAGATACTTATCAGAGACATGGGGATCCTTCAAGAGATGCTATTTCTACATGCATCGCATCTTTAGAAGGTATGAATTACTGCCTGGTGACAGGCAGCGGTGTATCAGCAATGACACTGCCGATGCTGGCTTTATTGAAAAAGGGTGACAGAATTATCTGTCATAAAGATTTGTACATATGGACGTATTTCTTTGTGAGGGAAGATTTGCCGAGATTATGTGATATTCAGGTAGATATGGTGGATTTTACTGATTTAAATGCCCTTGAAGCGGCATTGAAAAAAGAACCGGCAAGGATGGTGGTATTTGAGACTATTGCCAATCCGCTACTTCATGTGGCCGATATGAAAGCCTGCTGTGAACTGGCACATCAATACGGTGCACTGGCCCTGGTGGATAATACATTTGCCTCGCCTTATCTTTGTAGACCGGCAGAGCTTGGTGCCGATATTGTGGCAGAGAGTCTGACAAAATATATCAACGGCCACGGAGATGCCCTTGGTGGTTCTATTTCCACCAACAGCCATGCGATTTATTATGAACTGCAGCGAATGATGGGTGTTGTGGGTTGCTGTGCAAGTCCATTTAATTCTTTCCTTATTTTAAGAGGGGTTCAGACACTGGGAATCCGTATGGAAAGACATTGTGACAATGCGGAAAAGTTGGTGGAATACTTGAGAACAAAGCCGTTTGTTCTGGATTTAACTTATCCCGGAATGCAAGAACACCCGCAGCATGAGATAGCAGCATGTCAGTTAAAGCGTTTTGGCGGTGTATTATGTTTCAGACTGGATACAGATCATGAAACATTGTATGAGAAATTCCTGCCGGAGCTGAAACTGTTTAAACACTGGGTAAGTCTTGGCGAGGGACATTCATTAATCAGTCCGAAGGATGAGGACAAGGAAAAAGGAATTCCGGCAGATTTTATTCGTGTAGCGGTGGGTCTTGAAAATTGTGATGACCTGATTTGTGACCTGGAAAGAGCATTTAAACGTATATTTGGATAATACATGTAAAGGGGAGCCTATGTCTAAAATTGATGAAATTACAAGAGAAAGCTGGATTATGAGTACATTTCCTGAATGGGGAACATGGCTCAATGAGGAAATTGAACAGGAAGTTGTGGCACCGGGAAACGTGGCCATGTGGTGGCTGGGATGTACAGGTATCTGGATTAAAACACCGCAGGACTGCAATATTTCAGTAGATTTGTGGTGCGGTAACGGCAAAAGAACCCATGGTGACGGTAAAATGAAAGTCGGACATCAGATGGCGAATATGTGCGGTGCCAGAATGATGCAGCCAAATCTAAGAGCTATCCCTTTTGTGATAGATCCTTTCGAAATAAAAAAAGTTGATGCGGTTCTGGCAACCCATTATCATCAGGATCATATGAGTGCAGAATATGCTTCTCATGTCATCAAAAGTAATCTGACAACATTTGATGCAGAGGGCAAAGAAATTCCTGTTCCATTTATCGGTCCAAAGAAATCAGTGGAATTGTGGCAGAAATGGGGTGTTCCTGCGGACAGATGCATCACCGTCAAACCGGGAGATGTGATTAAGATTAAAGATTTGGAAATCATTGCATTAGATTCTTTTGACAGAACCTGTATTGTTACAACAGATTCTCAGGGGCCTGACAGAGAAGAACTGACAGGTATCTGTCCAACGGATATGGATGATAAGGCAGTGAATTATCTGATTAAAACACCGGGGGGCAATATTTATCACAGTGGAGATTCTCATTATTCTATTTATTTTGCAAAACACGGAAAGGATTATGATATAGATGTTGCATTCGGCTCTTATGGAGAAAATCCAATCGGTATGCAGGATAAAATGACTTCATGTGACATTCTTCGTATGGCTGAAGCATTGAGATGTAAAGTAGTCATTCCGATTCATTATGATGTGTGGACCAACTTTATGGCAGATGTCAATGAAATCCGGGTACTTTATGATATGAAGAAGGACAGACTGGATTATCAGTTCCATCCATTTTTCTGGGAAGTGGGCGGCAAATATATTTATCCTCAGGATAAGGACAAACGGGCTTATCATCATCGCAGAGGTTTTGAGGACTGCTTTGAGGCGCCTCAGAATATTCCGTATAGATCCTGTCTGTAATGGAGGCATTTATGGATAAAAAATATTGTCTGGGTCTTTATGAGAAGGCCATGCCAGGAAATCTGACCATGGCGGAGAAACTGACAGCCGCCAGGGAAGCCGGCTATGATTATCTGGAAATGAGTGTGGATGAGACTGACGAAAAGTTGGCCCGGTTGGATATGAGCCGTGAGGAGAGAAAAGAACTGACACTTTTAATGGAAAAGACCGGGATGCCGATTCGTTCCATGTGTCTGAGCGGCCATCGCAGATATTCTCTTGGAAGCGCCGAGGGGGCAGAGCAGAGTCTGCGCATCATGGAAAAAGCAATTGAACTGGCGGATGATTTGGGTATTCGGATTATCCAGTTGGCTGGATACGATGTTTATTACGAATCTTCTACATATGATACAAAAAAACGATTTCTGGATAATCTTCGCAAAGCAGCGGCAATGGCAGAAAAGGCCGGCGTTCTGTTGGGTTTTGAGACTATGGAAACGGAATTTATGAATACAGTAGAAAAGGCCATGAAATATGTTTGCCTGGTGGATTCTCCTTATTTGCAGATTTATCCGGATATCGGCAATCTGACAAATGCAGCTGTGACGTATAAACAGGATATTTATGATGACATGGCACTTGGGAAAGGACATTTGATTGCGATGCATCTGAAAGAAACTGTACCGGGAAAATTCCGGGAAATTCCTTTTGGAGAAGGACATGTTGATTTTGAAAAAGCAGTCAGAAAAGCCTGGGAGTTAAATATTAGACGCTATGTAACGGAATTCTGGTATACAGGCAATTTACAATGGAAGGAAGAACTGCTTCATATATGTCAGAAATTTAATGAACTGCTGGAAGAAATTTCTAACAGTTAGTTTTTGGGAAGGATAAGATTCTATGAAAGTAGAAAAGAAAATCATTTCAAATTTGACGAAATGTTATTCGATTGCGCCGCTGCATTATCATGAACAGGATTATATCCTTGTGGCGGCTGAAAAACAGGATCCATGTCTTTTATTTGATTGTGAAGGCAATCAGGTAGACAAGGTATGGGACGGACCCGGTGGAACAATGAGTATGGTTCAGGTGCCGGGAACGGATGGCCAGTTTCTGGCAACGCACCGTTTTTATTCACCGAATGATTCAAAAGAGGCGGAAATTGTTATTGTGACACCAAAAGCAAAGGGAGACTGGGAAGTCAGAACGCTGGTCAAATTGCCTTTTGTTCACCGTTTTGATATTCTGGAGAGAAACGGTGTCCATTATCTCATTGCCTGTGCATTGAAATCCGGTCATGAGTACAAAGAGGACTGGTCCATGCCGGGAAAAGTTTATGCTGCCGTTTTGCCGGAGGATTTAAGCGGATTTGATGAAAATCATCAGCTAAAATTGGAAGTGCTGAAGGATGAGATGCTGAAAAATCACGGCTATTACAGGATACCGGAACAGGATAAAGATACCTGCGTGATTTCTGCAGACTGCGGCGTCTACCTTTTTACACCGCCGGCAAAACTGAATGAGTCATGGGAGATTAAACAGTTGATAGATACGCCTGCCAGTGATGCAGTTCTTGTGGATTTAGATGAGGATGGAGAGAAAGAGCTGGTGGTTTTATCTCCTTTTCACGGTGATGTGATCAGTATTTATAAAAAGACAGATAGTGTTTATCAGAAAGTTTATGAGTATGAAAAGACAGCTGAATTTACTCATGCCATTTACGGCGGTATGCTCTGCGGACATCCGGCTGCAGTCATCGGGCACCGAAAGGGTGAACGAAATCTAATTGCATTCAGTTGGAATAAAGCGGAAAAGAAATACCAGGCAGAAATTATCGACAGAGACTGCGGACCGGCCAATGTTTTTCATTATATGAAGGACGGTGCTGACAGACTGATTTCTGCCAACAGAGAAATCGACGAGGTTGCACTCTATACACTGTCATAATCTCAATATAAAAATATGCCAATAACTTCTTTAACTTCATAAACCCTCCCAGAGAAATTATATGCTTTGGGAGGTCTCCTTATTTATACGCTTGTTTATGCAGGAAATAAGATGATGAAAATTCAACGGAAAAATAGTGGAATGGATATGCTTCGTGGATCGCTGTCAGGAAATATTATCCGATTTGCGCTGCCCCTTGCGGGCAGCAGTATGCTACAGCAGCTTTTTAATGCGGCGGATACAGCGATTGTCGGCAGATTTGACGGCAGACAGGCACTGGCAGCGGTGGGCAGTAATACCATGATTATCAGTCTTTTTGTAAACATGTTTGTAGGCTTGTCTATCGGCGCCAATGTTGTGATTGCCAAATATGTCGGACAAAGGCAGGAAGAAAAGATAAAAAAGTCGGTGCATACGGTTATGTTTCTGGCAGTACTCAGCGGACTGTTTCTTCTTGTTTTTGGACAGATGACAGCAGAAAAGATATTGACGTTGATGCAGACCCCGGAAGATGTGATGGCGCAAGCGGTGCTCTATCTGAAAATTTATTGCCTTGGAATGCCATTTATGATGGTTTATAATTTTGGGGCGGCAGTGCTTCGATGCAAAGGTGATACAAGATGTCCTTTGTATGCGCTGATTTTATCAGGAATCTTGAATGTGGGCCTGAATCTACTCTTTGTCGTTGCTTTCAAAATGGGCGTAGCCGGAGTTGGAATAGCGACGGTTATTGCCAATGGTGTAAGCGGAAGTCTTGTGTGCTGCTTTCTGATGCAGGAAAAAGGATCGATGCATCTTTCTGTAAAGGCCATGCAGTTGGATAAAAAATATCTGAAAGAAGTATTGCAGGTAGGAATACCGGCAGGTATACAGGGAATGTGTTTTTCAGTTGCAAATGTGTGTATACAATCTGCTGTCAACTGCTTTGGGGCGGAAGGAAGTGCCGGCTTTTCCATTGCTTTAACGTTTGAAAGTTTGACCTATTACATTTCAAATGCTTTCGGACAGGCGGCGGTGACTTTTACCAGTCAAAACTACAGCGTCGGCAATATAAAAAGGTGCAGACAGATTTTTAATTGGTGCCTTTTGCTTGGAGGTGTATTGTGTGAAAGCATCAGTTTGCTTTTTGTGGCAGGACATCGATGGTTGATACCGTTTTTTACATCGGATGCCGGGGCTGCTGCTTATGCACTTATCAGAATGCAGCGAGTGGTGACTTTTAATGGTATGACGGCCGGATATGAAGTCGGAAGCGGACTTTTAAGAGCAATGGGGCATTCTCTGCAACCGGCATTACTGGTGGTAGTCGGATGTTGCGGTTTTCGTATTTTGTGGATTTTAACCGCTTTTCGCCGGATTGGGACCTTTGAAATATTGATGAATGCCTATCCTTTATCGTGGCTTGTAACGGATATACTTATTTTTGTGACATATAAATATTACATAACTATTAGCACTCATTAAAAATGAGTGCTAATTTTTCTTGACATTTGGAAATAAAGGTATTACAATACTTGTTAGCAGAAGACGCTGATGACTGCCAATCATGTTTTGACGAGCAGAAGCAGAATGCCGGGCATTTTGACGGATGATGAGAAACGGATTGGCTTAGACTATATTTGTACAAAATTCAGAAAAGAACAGGAGTGTTGAATATGTCAGAAGTTAAACAGGAACAGGGCAATTTATCGATTAACAGTGAGAATTTGTTCCCAATTATTAAGAAATGGCTGTATTCAGACCATGATATATTTTTCAGAGAGTTAATCTCCAATGGCTGTGATGCAGTGACAAAGGTACAGAAGCTTGAAGTGATGGGTGAGTACCAGCTTCAGGAAGGTGAGAAGTTCCGTGTAGATGTTATTGTGAATCCGGAAGAGAAGACATTGAAGTTTATCGATAATGGTATCGGTATGACAGCAGATGAAGTGAAAGAGTATATTACACAGATTGCTTTCTCCGGTGCGACAGATTTCCTTGAGAAGTACAAGGACAAGACAAATGAAGATCAGATTATCGGTCATTTCGGTCTTGGTTTCTATTCTGCATTTATGGTTGCAGATAAGGTTACAATTGATACACTGTCCTATCAGGAAGGCGCAGAACCGGTATTCTGGGAATGTGACGGTGACAGTGAATACAGCATGAGCAAGGGCAGCAGAACAACAAGAGGTACAGAGATTACATTGTATCTGAATGAAGACAGCTATGAATTCTCCAATGAATATCGTGCCCGTGAAGTTATCACGAAGTATTGTTCTTTCATGCCTGTTGAGATCTACCTCAGCAAAGAAGGCGGCGAACAGGAATATCAGACCATCGAGAAGGATGAACTTCGTGAGGATGATGTCATCGCAGAGACAATTGTCGAAGATGAGAAGACAGAAGAGAAGGAGAATGAGAACGGCGAGAAAGAAACCGTTGTTGTATCTCCTCGTAAGGAAAGATACAAGATCAATAAGCGTCCTTCCCTGATGAATGATATCCATCCATTGTGGACAAAGCATCCGAATGACTGTACAGATGAAGAATACAAGGAATTTTACAGAAGTGTCTTCCATGATTATAAGGAACCTTTATTCTGGATCCATCTGAATATGGACTATCCGTTTAATCTGAAGGGTATTCTCTACTTCCCTAAGATCAACATGGAATATGAATCCATCGAAGGTACCATCAAGTTGTACAACAACCAGGTATTTATTGCAGATAATATCAAGGAAGTTATCCCTGAATTCCTGATGCTCTTAAAGGGTGTCATCGATTGTCCGGATCTGCCGTTGAATGTTTCCAGATCTGCACTGCAGAATGATGGTTTTGTTAAGAAGATTTCCGATTATATTACGAAGAAGGTTGCAGACAAGCTCTCCGGTATGTGCAAGACAGATAGAGAAAGCTATGAGAAGTATTGGGATGATATTAATCCATTCATCAAGTTCGGCTGCATCAAGGATGACAAGTTCAACGAGAAGATGAAGGATTACATCATTTACAAGGATCTTGATGGCAAGTATATTTCACTGGATGAATATCTTGAGGCTGCTAAGGATAAACATGAGAATCAGGTATTCTATGTCACAGATGAGCTGCAGCAGTCACAGTATATCAACATGTTCAAGGAACAGGGACTGAATGCGGTTATTCTGAAGAATCCAATCGACCAGCCATTCATCAGCCGTCTTGAAGAGGCAATGAAGGACAAAAATGTGAAGTTCAGACGTATTGATACAGATCTGGCAGACGTATTCAAAGAAACAGCCAGTGAAGATGACAAGAAGGTTCTTGAAGAGGATCAGACAAAGCTGACAGATATCTTCAAAAAAGCACTCGGTGTGGAAGCACTGGATGTGAAGGTTGAGAAGCTGAAAAATGCAGATACATCAGCCATGATTACATTATCCGAGGATATGCGTCGTATGCAGGATATGATGAAGATGTACGGCATGAGTCAGGGTCAGATGGGCACAGAAGGCCAGACCCTTGTACTGAATGCGAATAATGCACTGGTACAGTATGTACTGAACAATCCGGAAGACGAGCATGTCAATATGTTCTGTCAGCAGATTTATGATCTGGCATTATTAAGCCACTGCCCATTAAGTGCAGAAGCCATGACGAAATTCGTTGCAAGAAGCAATGAGATTCTGAAACTCCTTGCAAAATAAAGTGAATGTATATTTTTTCAAATTGATTGAATTTTTATACGGTACAATAATAAATAACTAATTAGATAACGTGATAAATGAGTACTAAATTAGCACGACACTATACTAAAGTATAGATATAAGAAGAAATCCGTTCCGGAAAAACAAACCGGAACGGATTTTTTGTAATGTCTTATAATATGTAACATTTACCTTTTATGAGAACATTTCACAAAGGATACGAACAACCAGTGTCCTTGGAAGAAGAACCGGAAGTCCGGTGATCTCCTGGATACGGTGCTTCATCTCCATGGTAAATCCCATACAGTCGGTACAGATAAAAGCCAGATCCTTGTCCTTAAAGAAAGAAGCTGCTTCTACGATTTTGTCAAATTCCAGATACGGAGAGGCAGAGGTGGCTTCTATAGAGATGCCGCTTTTGCCCCAGGTATGATAAGCCTGCTCGACCTGATCCGGTTCCGGAACAAGGATGCCGATTTTTTGATTGCCCGCCAGTTTAGCAGCAATAGCATGGAAAAGCGGCTGAGGTTCAATGAAAAGCACCTTGTGTCTGAATTCCGGAAAAACGCCGGTACAGAACAGGATAATCGCTGATACGCCTTCTGCTTCCGCCTGATCAATCTTCTTCTGGACAAGGGGACGGATAAAACGTTCTGTAAATTTGGCCTGCCTGCCATCGCGCATGCGAGAGACCAGCACTTCATCATCTTCAGATGGTGCAAACTGGGACATGACTTCTTCATAGGTCATATCATCTAAAGCGCCATATTCTGTCAATGTCATATAATCCGGCAGCAGCGGCAGGATATCTCTGGTGATATCCGTGCGGGGTGCCTGTCCGATGGTAATTGCACCGATTTTGATCTGTTTCATGTAATCAGTCCTTTTATTTATCCTTGCCGAAAGTCTGGAATACGTTCATTGGTCCGTATAATTCAATCAGATGATCGTATTCTTTCTGATCATAGAAAGAAATGATGCCGTCGCCATAACCTTTGGCAACTTCGACAGCAAATCTTGCAGCGGATTCAACATCTTCAAAATGGCATGCACCTGTAGCGCAGCCGGCGACTGGCTGTTCTGTTGTAATGGCAACACCTACAACAGGGGCATTTGTTGAAGTCGCAGGCTGAAGAATACTGTTCAGATGGTGCAGATCATTGCCGTAAGGGGTGATATCCTGCTGTGCAACAGGGAAAATAGCAGGCAGCTTGCCTGTGACACGTGTCATAACGTCCATCAGGTCATTGCTGACTTCAAGAATATAGCCTTCTTTGATGGTCGGAGAAAGTGCGAAACCGTTTAAATTGATGACACGGTTTCCTTTTGTTGTATCAATAGAAAGAATGGCATCCATTTCAGGAAGAACTTCTTTCTCATTGTTCGTTGTCATGTCGATTGGTGAACCCATGAATGGTACAGGAAAATGCTCCTGAGTTGGGGCATCCGGGCAGATATGGGTTGCGATGATGACATCACCTTTCATAATGTCACCTTTGGTATTCATTTCTGTCAGTTTAAGACCGGCAGCCAGTGCGGCTAATGCACCATCGCCATCAGAAACGAAACCTGTCACTTCGGGTCTTGCACCAAGTCCGCCAAGACGTCCAATGATTCCGAGTGTCGGAGCAGAGCCACCGACAGATTTTCCTTCGCTGCCTTTAATGAGAATTGTTACACAATCTGTGTCGCCTTCATCACCTTTGACATTTTCTACAGTAACTTCTACGTTACCTCTTTCCTTAAAAAGATCTGTGACTGTTGTGCCGTTGGCAGCAGGAGTGTCAAGCAGATCAAACAGTTCGATAACCTGTCTTAATAACATGGTTAATTGCCTCCTTAGATATAAAATGATATATGGCATATTTGCACATTACATTCAGTTTATAGCAAAATGTGATATGGGTCAATAGAATTTGAAAGGAAATCCTCTCTTTTAACAGATTAAAGTGTCGATTTAATAAATTTTTTGAATTAATATGCAAAAGGACTTGCAGAATTGAAAATACAATAGTATAATACGTCTTGTGCAGACAAATGTCCATTGTGGATATATCATTATGGATATATGATGTAAGGAGTTGAAAGCTATGCAGAGTTCAATCGTAAGTGAAGCGAAAGCGATTGAGAATGAGCTGATCGCACATCGCAGACATCTCCATCAGAATCCGGAGCTTGGATTTGATCTTCCGGAGACAACAGCGTATGTGATGCAGCAATTAAGAGAATATGGGTATGAACCAAAGGCGGTCGGGAAAGCAGGTATCAGTGCAGTTGTCGGCCCTGATGGCGGGAAGACTTTTTTGATTCGCGGCGATATGGATGCACTTCCGATGAAGGAAGAGACAGGATTGCCGTTTTGTTCTATCAATGGGAAAATGCATGCCTGCGGACATGATTTTCATACATCTGCCCTTCTTGGGGCGGCCAAACTTCTGAAAGCCCATGAAAGTGAGTTGAAGGGGCAGGTGAAGCTGATGTTTCAGCCGGCGGAGGAGATCATGGATGGAGCCAATGACATGATTGCGGCTGGTATTCTGGAGAATCCTCATGTGGATGCGGCTATGGCGATGCATGTACTGCATGACAGCCTTGGCAAGGCCGGCTATACAAGAGGAACAGGCTGCGGTTCCAGTGACGTCTTTACAATTAAGGTCAAAGGTATCGGCGGACACGGTGCAGCACCTCACAGAAATGTAGATCCCATCAATGTGGCCTGTCATATACAGCTGGCCCTTCAGACCATCAACAGCAGAGAAATCAATCCAAATGAACTGATTGTCCTGACGATTTGTTCTATGCATGCAGGAACGGCAGCCAATATTATGCCGGCTGAGGCAGTTCTGCAGGGAACAATCAGGACAATGAACATGGATGTCAAGGCTTTTGCCAGACAGAGACTGATTGATATCTGCGAAGGTGTATGTAAGACATTCCGTGCGGAATGCGAAATTGATTTCATTGGAGATGGTATTCCACCAATGTATAATGATGATCAGCTTTTGACGGATACCATCCGTTATATTGATGATCTGCTCGGTGAAAGTACGGCACAGCCGATCGAGCGAATGACGGGGTCCGAAGATTTTTCGGCACTTTCCGTTAAGGTTCCATCTGTCCTGTACTGGTTTGGTACGGGAAGCACGGAAGAAGGCTATAATTATGGTGTTCACGATTGCAGGGTTACTTTTAATGAAGAAGCAATCCACAGAATGGCTGCTGTGTATACAGAATGTGCCATGAGATGGCTGGAGGAACACCAGTAGTTATAATTTTTTCACGAGGAGGAAAAGAGATGAAAAAAAGAATTTTAGCACTTGCACTTGTTGCATCCATGTGCGTTTCTCTTGCAGCCTGCGGTAATTCTGGTTCTAAAGAAACAGAAGGTACAGCAGCAAACAGTTCTTCAGCTGCAGCAGAGACAACAGCATCCGGCGAGACAGAAGCAGAAGGAGATCCAGTCAAAGGTGGTACACTGACAATTTCCTTATCCGCTTCACCAAGTAAACTGGATCCAATCCACTACAGCGGTGTTTATGAAAGCCAGATTATCAAAAATGTCTGTGATACGCTGATCGAGTACAACAGCGACTTATCTGAATATGTACCGGCTCTGGCAACAGACTGGACAGTTTCAGATGATGGTATCACATATGTGTTCAATATCCGTCAGGGTGTTAAGTTCCAGAAAGGAAAGTATCAGGATGGCCGTGAGATGACAGCGGAAGATGTTGCTTACTCACTGAACCGTTCAGGTGAACTTTCAGACAGCAACCGTCTGTCCATGCTTGACAAAGCAGAAGCAACAGGCGATTATGAAGTGACATGTACACTGAAAACAGCAAACTCTTCTTTCCTGACAGCATTAACAGATGCGGGCAACGCAATCGTTCCTAAGGAAGAAGTTGAAGGCTGGGGCGATGACTTTGGCAGCCATTTAGTTGGTACAGGTCCTTTCTCTCTGGAATCTTTTCAGCTTGACCAGCAGGCAGTTCTGAAGAAGAACGCTGATTACTGGTTGGCAGAGCCAAATCTTGATGAAGTTATTTTCAAGGTTATCACAGACTCTACACAGGCAGCCAATGCACTTCAGACAGGTGAGCTTGATGTCGCCACGGATCTGAAGGGTGAATCTGTTCAGAAAGTTAAGGATAATGCAGATCTGACTCTGCTTGAGACACCGGGACTTCATGTTGCATACATTTACTTCAACATGGAACAGGGACCTACAGCTGATATCAAAGTCAGAAAAGCGCTGATTGAAGCAGTCAATGTAGAGGAAATGGTTGCTTCCCTGTATAAATACGGCGAAGCACAGAAAGCAAGCCTTCCACTGCCTCCGGGCTCATGGGGTTACGATGCTTCTCTTGAAAGTAAAGTTCCGGGTTACGATCCAGAAGATGCCAAAGCCCTTCTTGCAGAAGCTGGTTACGGTGACGGCCTGACACTTGATCTTTACATCAGTGATACAGAAGCAAGACAGAACATGGCTGTCCTTCTTCAGGCTTACTGGGCACAGGTTGGCGTTACTTTAAACATTCATGCATCTGAATGGGGCACATTCTCAGAAGTTGCAATGTCAAATAATGCAGATGTCTATGGTATGTCCTGGACATGGTATCCGGATCCATACTTCTTCCTGAACAAACTCTTCTCAACAGATGAGTTTGGCGGTATCGGTAATGGTCAGCATTACTCCAACCCACAGGTTGATGAATTACTTCAGAAAGCTCTGGAAGCAACAGATCAGGCTGATCGTGCAGATTACTATAAACAGGCGCTTGCTCTGATCGTAGATGATCTTCCAGGTCTCTTCTATGCAAATGAAAACGTTATCTACGGTGTTAACGGCCGTGTTCATGATTTTATTGAGAGAGCAGATAATACAGTCAAATTTGTTACAACAGAAAACAATGTATGGGTAACAGACTAATATTAATGAGTGTTTGAAAGCGGGGCGCGGCGAGTTCGCGCCTCTCTTTTTAAGAAGTCCGCAGTGGATTGCGGACAGCTGAAATGAAATGGTGGTGTATTAAGTAAGTGTTAAAAACAATTCTCAAACGTATTTTACAAAGTATTCCAACACTCCTCATTGTTATTACGATTACTTTCGTTTTGACACGAATGATTCCGGGTAATCCGGCACGTACAATCCTCGGTCCGCAGGCTTCTGCCCAGGATATTGCCGAGATGGAGATTAAGCTTGGATTAAATAAGAGCAAGCTTGAACAGTATGCAGATTATATGATTGGTATTCTGCATGGAGATTTTGGTACATCTTATGTCTATAATCGTCCGGTTACAAGCCTGATTGCAGAAAGAATTCCAAATACGCTGGTCATTACTCTGACCAGTTTGGTCATTGCTATTTTTATTGGTGTTGGCATTGGTGTTTTATCCGCGATAAAACAGTATTCGATTTTAGATTATATTTTTATGATTCTTGCACTGGTTGGTGTGTCCATGCCGATTTTCTGGCTGGGCCTGATGCTTGTCAACCTGTTTTCAGTACAGCTTGGATGGCTGCCTGCCCTGGGCATGGGCTCTATGAGCAAAGGTATCGGAGATGTGATCTCCCATATGGTACTGCCATGTTTCTGTCTGGCAACAATCCCTACCGCAACATTCGCCAGAATAACCCGCTCCAGTATGCTGGAGGTTATACATAGTGATTCCATCAAAGCACTTCGTGCCCGTGGTATCAAAGAGAGCAGCATTATCTGGAAGCATGCATTAAAAAATGCATTGCCTCCAATTGTCACAGTTCTTGGTCTTCAGTTGGCCAGCGCTTTTACAGGTGCCATTTTGACAGAGAGTATCTTTTCATGGCCTGGTATGGGTACGATGATCGTATCCGCCATCGATAACCGAGATTATATGCTGATTCAGGGAACGGTCCTTTTTATTGCCGTTGTCTTTGTCGTTGTCAATTTACTGGTAGACGTGGTTTATATGATTATTAATCCACGTGTCAGCTATGATTCGAAAGGGGGTAATTAAATGGCAGATACAACAAAAACGACATCCGCGGATGCACTCGGCCTGGATGCTCAGGCAGAAATGCTCAAAACAGAACGTCGTGCCAATAATGTCTGGAACAAATTAAAACGAAACAAAACAGCCATGATCGGTCTTGTGATTGTTGTTGTCATGGTTTTCATCGCCGTTTTTGCACCTGTCCTTGCACCTTATGATCCGGATGAAATTCATCCACTGGATGCATTTCTGAAACCTTTTTCAGAAGGTCATATTTTCGGAACAGACCAGTTCGGTCGTGATCTGCTGTCTCGTGTCATTTACGGTGCCAGAGTTTCGCTGATTGTTGCTGCAGGCGGTACATTCGTTGGCGGTATCATTGGTGTGCTGCTTGGCCTGATTGCAGGTTTCATGGGCGGTATCGTGGATTCTATTATCATGCGTATCATGGATGGCTTCCTTTCATTCCCATTCGTTTTGTTATCCATTATTCTGATGACAGTACTGGGACAGGGACTGATCAATGTTATCATTGCCATCGGTATCGGTAATATTCCAAGCTTTGCACGTGTGGTTCGTGGTGAAGTACATATTGTAAAGAACGAAGAATACTGCAATGCCTGTCGTGTTATCGGCGTTTCCAACACAAGACTGCTGTTTACACATATCCTCCCGAATGCAATTTCTCCGATTATTGTATATGCAACATTGAATGTAGCCAGTGCCATTATTTCTGAGGCAGCCTTAAGTTTCCTTGGTCTTGGTATTGCCGCACCGACAGCTTCATGGGGAAGCATCCTGCGTGAAGGAAAGAGCAGTCTGACAACGGCACCATTTGTAGCAACAATCTCCGGTGCATTTATTTTGATCACTGTACTTGGCTTTAACCTTTTCGGTGATGGTATCCGCGACGTGCTGGATCCTAAGATGAAACAGTAATTGCGCTGCGAAAATCTTCGCGGACCTCTAGTTTGAATAAAGATATCTATTCAGAGCCAACCTTCAAAATGCGACGCATTTCGTCGGTGTGGCGTATCCGCCAAATAAAATTTCAAAAACAGTCTTAAAAATGCAAGCATTTTATACCTGTTTTATGAGATTTTGCTTGGCTCTGAACAGTTACAAATAAAGGATGAATGAAATGGAAAATAAACAGACAGTTCAAAAAAGAATAGAAGAAATCATGCCGGATCTGAGAGAACTTTCAGATTATCTCTGGCATCATCCAGAATACAGTTTTCATGAGTTTAAAGCATGCAAAGCCATGTCTGAACTTTTGAGAAAATATGGTTTTCAGGTAGAAACAGGTGTCGGAGGCATTGAGACAAGTGTAAAAGCGGTTTATGACAGCGGAAAACCCGGACTGAATGTAGGGTTTGTTGGTGAATTTGATGCTTTTCCGGGCATGGGACATGCCTGCGGACATAATCTGATGTGTGCCATTGCCTGCGGTGCGGGAATTGGTCTGAAATCTGTGATTGATACATTAGGCGGTAAAATTACTGTTCTCGGGACACCTGCAGAGGAAGGCGGCGGAGGCAAGATCACTATGCTGGAAAACGGCGCTTTTGAAGGCCTTGATTTTGCGATGCTGACTCACGCCTCATCAGATACATGTGTCAATGATATTTCCTATTCAAGAACAGATATCCGCGTACATTATTATGGCAAAACAGCGCATGCAGCCACATGGCCGGAAGAGGGAATCAGCGCATTGACGCCTGTTCTTGAACTGTTTAATATTGTCAATGCCATGCGTCTTGAACTTGGAGACAAAGGCAAGATTCTTGGCATTATCCGTGACGGCGGCGATCAGGCTATTTTTATACCGGATCATTGTTCTGCGGAGTTTACCATTCGGTCATTCAGTATGAAATATAAATGGGAATTATTCCATCGCTTCATCAAAATCTGTGAGAATGTGGCAGCAATTACGGGAACGCGTTTTGAATATGAGATGATTGATTTATCTTATGAGGATATTCGCAATAATCCTGTTCTGGAGGATACACTGGCAGAGAATTTCAAAGTTCTTGGTGAAGAACTGTGTCCGAGATTAAAGGAACAGGGAATTGGCTGTACGGATATGGGGAATGTGACCCATGCACTTCCGGGCATCCAGGCCTATATCCGGCTTCGACCGGGACTCAGGGTTCATACACCGGAATTTGAGGAAGCAACAGGAAGTCCCGATGGATACAGAGCCATCGAGGCGGCAGCGAAGGGTATGGCTATGACTGCGGTGGATATCCTTTCAGATTCGTCGAAGATGGAAGCGGTGCGAAAAGCATTCAGTGAAATGAAAGCACAATACGAGTAATCGAGGTGATACGATGAGTGAAAATATATTGACAGTCAAAGATTTAAAGACTTACTTTTATACAGCCAGCGGTATTGCGAAGGCGGTAGATGGTGTAAGTTTTAATATAGCAAAAGGCGAGACCATGGGTATTGTTGGTGAGTCAGGTTCCGGTAAGAGTGTGACTTCCAGCTCTATTATCCGTCTTCTCCCGCCAAGAACAGGCAAGATTGTCGGAGGTTCCATTGAATTTGAAGGCAAAGATGTTCTGGCATTAAGCAAAAAAGAGTTAAATGATTTCAGAGGCAAAGATATTGCTGTTATTTTCCAGGATCCGATGACATCCCTTGACCCGGTTTTCAAGATTGGCAAGCAGATGACAGAAATGATCATGGCTCATCAGAATGTGACGAAAGATGAAGCCTGGAAAATGTCTGTTGAGGCATTGAGTAAAGTTGGGATTCCTGAACCTGAGAAACGTATGAATTCATACCCATATGAACTTTCAGGCGGTATGTGTCAGCGTGTGATCATTGCCATGGCAGTTTGCTGTAAACCAAAACTGATCATTGCCGATGAGCCGACGACGGCTTTGGATGTAACCGTTCAGGCACAGGTTTTGGAACTTCTGAAAGAACTTCAGAGAGATATGGATACAGCCATTCTTCTGATTACACATAACCTGGGCGTTGTGTGGGAAATGTGTGATAAAGTCATGGTTATGTATGCCGGCAATACAGTGGAATTTACAGATACAAAGACACTTTACAGCAATCCGCGTCATCCATATACATGGGGACTTCTGGATTCTATGCCGAAATTGTCTGATGAATCCAAGGGTGAATTAAAGACTATTCCAGGTACACCGCCTGACCTTCGTCTGACAGGCAAATGCTGTAATTTCTACAACAGATGTCCGTATGTGACAGAAGCCTGTACACAGTCTGTACCACCTCTTGTTGAAGTAGAACCGGGACACTTTGTAGCCTGTCACAGACAGAATCTGACCAATAAACTGGAGAAAGGAGAGGGCTTAAAGGATGAGTAATGAAAAGAAAGTTTTGATGAAAATTGAGCATCTGACCAAGGAATTTGAGATCAAAAGCAAAAAGCTTGGCGGTAAACCTCAGATTCTCCATGCGTTAAACGATGTGTCTGTAGATATTTATGAAGGTGAGACATTGGGTGTCATCGGCGAATCCGGTTGCGGTAAATCAACATTCGGTCGTACATTGATCCAGCTGCACAAGGCAACCGCCGGTTCTGTGACTTTTGACGGCAAAGACCTTTTTTCACTGAAAGGGGCAGAACTTAAGAAAGCCAAGAAGGATGTCCAGATGGTTTTCCAGGATCCTTACTCTTCATTGGATCCGAGAAAGACAGCCGGCAAATTGATCGAGGAACCGCTGATCGTGCATAAACTGATTTCCGATAAAAATGAGCGTGAAAAACGTGTTCTGGAACTGATGAGAGAGGTTGGTCTTGATATTCAGCACGTCAACCGTTTCCCTCATGAATTTTCAGGTGGTCAAAGACAGCGTATCAATGTGGCCAGAGCGTTGGCCATGAATCCGAAGGTAATTGTCTGTGATGAGCCGGTTTCTGCGTTGGACGTATCCATTCAGGCACAGGTGCTGAATCTGTTCAACAGACTGCAGCAGCAGTACAATCTGACATATATCTTTATTTCCCATGACCTGGGTGTTATCAAGCATGTCAGTGACAGAATTGCCATTATGTACCTGGGAAGAATTGTAGAATTATGTGAAGCGGATGCCATTTATGAGAATCCGCTGCATCCGTATACGAAGGCATTATTGTCCGCGATTCCGCCGGTTTCACCTTTTGCAAAAAAAGAACGTATTGTCCTAAAAGGCGATATTCCAAGCCCGATCGGCGATCAGATTGGATGTCCGTTAGCTGGCAGATGCCCGAACTGCATGGATAGGTGCAGAAAGGAAATCCCTAAGTTAAAGGATGCTGGTGATGGTCACCAGGTTGCATGTTTCTTATATGAGTAAAATACAGCAGTTCCAAAATCTGATTTTGAGCAACTGCAGAAAATGAAAAGAGGATGAATTTCAATGAACAATGTAACAAGAAATGATGTTTGGGAACTGGCTAAAAGCAGAAGAAATGATCTTGTCAAACTGGCTTCAGATCTGATTCGTATCCCGAGTGAGAATCCTGTAGGAACACAGAGAGATGTCATTGATTTTGTAGAAAAGTATCTGTCTGATGCAGGTATCAGCTATGAAGAAGTTTCCTGTAATCCTGATCATCCGAACGTACTGGCCAAAATGGGCAGCGATGACGGCTTCAGTGTGATTTTGAACGGACATGTGGATGTTGTCCCTGCCGGCGATCGTTCCCAGTGGGATTATGATCCATTTGGTGGTGAAATTACAGACAAGAGAATCCTTGGCCGCGGTGCTTCTGATATGAAAGCCGGTGTGGCAGGTCTTTTGTTTGCCATGAAAGTATTGAAAGATTCAGGGGCAGACTTGAAAGGCAATATCCGTCTTCATATTGTTTCTGATGAAGAGAGCGGCAGTGAATATGGAACAACATGGCTTTGTGAACAGGGCTACGCTGAAGGAGCCAATGCAGCCATTATTGCGGAACCGACAACCAACTGGACCATCGAATCCGGACAGAAAGGCAACCTGCATATTGTCTTCAAATCCATCGGCAAGTCTGCTCATGGAAGCCTTGGCAATTACAAGGGTGACAATGCGATCCTGAAATTAAACAAAGTTCTGGCAAATATCGAAATGCTGACAAAGATTGAAGGTCATTATCCGGAAGATCTTTTACAGTCTCTGGCTAATTCACAGATGGTTGCAGAAAAAGAACTGGATATGAAGGGCATCGGCAATGTTATTAACCATGTATCAGCCAATGTAGGCCTGATTTCCGGCGGCACACGTCCTAATATGGTTCCGGATTACTGCGAAGCAACCATCGACTGCCGTCTGCCTTATGGCGTGGATCATGAAGAAATTGAGAACACAGTCAAAGAGATGATCAAAGCTGCAGGTGTGGAAGGCGTTGAATATGAACTCATTTGGAAGAGTGAAGCCAATGTTACCCGCGATGATTCAGATATCGTACAGGCCATCAAGAAGAATGCAGAGGCCATCTGGGGCATTACTGTATATCCGGCATGGCAGTGGGCTTGCAGCGACGCAAGAGAATACCGTCTCAAGGGCGTACCAACCATCCAGTATGGTCCATCCAACACAGAAGGCATCCATGCACCAAACGAAAATGTAGACATCGAAGACGTTGTCAATGCAGGACAGATTTATGTATTGTCCCTGTGCGACCTCCTCGGCGTAAAATAAAAGTTAAATGAAACAACGATAAAAAGCTGCCAGTTTTTAAGAGCTGGCAGCTTTTATTTTACGCGAGCAACGAGCCAAAGTCCGTGCTTGCACGAGACCTTGGCGACTGCCGCGATAACTTGAGAAACTCGCGGAGCGTGTTTCTCATAGTTTGGATTTTTAGTTTTCGAAAAATGCCTTAGCAAAGTGCGTCAAACCGATCTGATCGTCTTTGCCCATCATTTCCCGGCTTGAGTGCATGGCCAGAAGGCCGACACCGATATCTGCGGTGCGCATTGGCAGATGGGAAGAGATGATGGAACCGATAGTGCCGCCGCCTTTTGTGTTGGAGTGTTTTGCAAAGCGCTGATAAGGAATGTTTTCCTGCTGGCACAGTGCAATGAGGGAAGCCATGCTCTCACAATCCCATGTATAAGACTGGTTGCTGGCTGTTTTCAGAATAAATCCGCCGTTCATGATCGGATAGTTGGTGATATCCTGAGTGCATGGATAATTCGGATGGTAGGCGTGAGCGACATCAACAGAAAGCATCAGGCCGTCTGAGATATCGGACATACAGTCAATCTGATTTTTGCCGAAAGCCTGCCAGATCTTACCGATGATAACAGAAGGCAGTGTGGAATCAGCACCTTGTTTGCTGAGACTTCCGATTTCCTCGTTATCGAATAAGCAGACAAGGTTAACGCGGTCAGAGTTCTTACTTTCAACAAGACCGTGAATCAGAGCGCATACAGAAGTGATATCATCCAGTCTTGGTGCGGAGATAAATTCTTCTGTGAAACCAACCAGTTCAGGCTGATCAAGATTGTACATGCAAAGATCATAATCAAGAATATCTTTGGCGTCCACACCGATTTCTTTGGAAAGCAGATCCATGAAAGTTGTATCTTTGTTCAGATATTCATTCAGTGTGCCGAGGATAGGCAGCAGATGCTTTTGGTTGTCGATAGGAGCACCGTTTTCGTTGATGGCGCGATTCATATGAATAGCCAGATTCGGCAGATAAACAGCGGGACGTTTCAGATCCACAAGATGGCTGACCGGACGATCATATCGGTCACCCTTTGTGACAACTTTTCCGGCAAGGGATAAAGGTCTGTCGAAGAATGTATTTAAAATAGGACCGCCGTATACTTCTGTATTCAGCTGCATGTAGCCATGAGAAAAAATTTCCGGATTTGGTTTAATTTTGATGGCCGGGAAATCTGTGTGGGCACCAGCAATGTGAATGCCATTGGAAAGGTCACAGGATTCACCAATTGTAAAAGCGTAGAGGGTTGTATCAAAAGGACTGCAGAAATAACGGCCGCCCTTTGTCAGTGTCCAGTTGTCTTTTATATGTAACTCTGTAAATCCGGCTTCTGTCAGAACCTGTTTGGTATGGGCAATCACATGAAAAGCGGATGTGCCGTTCTGCAGGTAGTGAAAGAGCTGTTCAACTTCTTTTGGTAATGTCTGCATATTCATTCTCCATTCTGCATTTGAAATTATAATATAATAGGAAATTTTCCACTATTTATAGTAGCACAATTACGCAATATAATCAATGGATGTGAATTTGGTCTTTTCAAAAGATGTTTGGTATGCTATGATATATAGTAATGAAAACTATGTTGAATAGTTGTTGATAGATAACAGCAGTTATTTTGCAGTATGCGCTAGTGGATGGGCAGGATAGCTGTGATAGATGCAGGAGGATAAATAAATGGCATATCATATTGCAGTGGACAGTTGTACAGATATGACTGCTGCTATGAAGAAGGATGAACATATCACACTTGTGCCCCTTACACTGAATGTTGGGGAAGATAAGGTTATAGATGATGAAACTTTTAACCAGGCGGAATTTTTGCGAAAAGTGGCAGAATGCCCGGAGGCACCGTCATCCGCATGTCCGTCACCGGATGCGTATATGCAGGCTTATGGCTATAACAATGAGGATGCTTATGCCATTACACTCTCATCGGAATTAAGCGGTTCTTATAATAGTGCAAAGCTTGGCGCAGATCTTTTGAAGGAAGAGTATCCGGATAAGAAGATTCATGTCTTTAACAGTCGTTCTGCCAGTGCAGGTCAGACATTGATCCTGATGAAGCTTCAGGAATGCCTGGAGGCTGGTAAGGCTTTTTCGGAAGTAGTCAGTGAAGTTGAGCAGTATATTGAGGAACAGACAACATTATTTGTTCTGGAATCATTGGAGACATTGAGAAAGAATGGCCGTTTATCAGGTCTTAAGGCGACATTGGTCAATGTACTGAATATCAAGCCTGTCATGGGTTCTACCCCGGAAGGCACGATCCAACAGCTGGATATGGGCCGTGGCATGAAGAAGGCACTGATGAAGATGGTAGAGCAGATTGGTAAAACGGTCATCCATCCGACGGATAAGTATCTGATGATCTCTCATTGCAACTGCCTGAAGCGTGCAGAATGGCTTAAGGTTGAGATTGAGAAGAAATACGCCTTTAAGGGTATTGTGATCGTGGATACAGCAGGTGTTGCAACGATGTACGCCAATGATGGCGGTATTATCGTAGCCTATTAAGGCAGACGCTTAATTTTAAAAGCCGATTTCTGGGATTATGAATCAAATGATTATCAAAATCCTGGAAATCGGCTTTTATATTTTATCCGCAGTTTATTTAAATGAATCGCGGATTATTTAATAGAATTGGAAAGGTTAGGTTACATCTGTAATATATTGCTAAAATTGATTGAAACTGTCGGAGTTACTGTTTTTTCTGGTAACGTTTTTCGACAAAAGAGAGCAGCTGATAGAGTACCATAGCCAGTATACACAAAATAATAATGCTGAGCATGACGTAATCCAGCCGGAAAACCTGACTGCCGTAGATAATGAGATAGCCCAGGCCGGCGTTGGCCGCCAGAAATTCGCCAATAATGACGCCGACGAGGCAGAGACCTATATTGACTTTCAGGTTACTGACGATGGCCGAGATGCTGGCCGGAAGAACAATATAGCGAAGAATATCTCTGCGTGTGCCGCCAAGGGTCCGGATGAGCAGTAGTTTATCACTGTCAATATGAATAAAGGCGGTGTAAAGGTTGATGATGGTGCTGAAGACTGCCATTGTCACACCACATACGATGATGGTCTTCATATTGTTGCCGAGCCAGACAATAAGAATCGGCGCCAGCGCTGTTTTTGGCAGGCTGTTCAGAACAACGAAGTAAGGTTCGAGAATATCAGCAGCGCTGCGGCACCACCAAAGCAGCATGGCGATCAGTGTGCCGATGATCAGTACAAGGACAAAACTGACAAGGGTTTCACCGATGGTAATGCCGATATGATAAAAAAGGCTTTTATCAGCTGCCATTTGCAGCATAACCTTAAAAATACGGGTCGGACTGCTGAAAATGAAAGCGTCGATCAGATGATATCTGGCTGCTATTTCCCAACCGGCCAAGATGAAAATCAGGATGAAAAAGCGCATGCCTGTAATGAAATATTTCTGTTTTTTCCTTTCAGCAAGAAATTCTTCCCGGGATGTGTTGGAAACCGGGTACAGAATGGTCGGATCAGACATTTAATTCACCCCATATCTCATTGAAATAATCTTTAAATTCAGGTGCCATGCGGGCTTTAAAAGGTGTGCGGTCTTCATCAAGAGTCAGGTGGATATCAAAAGTCTTTTTGACGGAAGCCGGACGGCTGGTCAAAACAATAATACGGTCGCAAAAACTGATGGCCTCCGAAATATCATGGGTAACAAGAACAGCACTCATGTGCTGAGTGCGAAGAATCCGGTAAATGTCGTCGGAAACCGTAAGTCTTGTCTGATAATCGAGGGCTGAAAAGGGTTCATCCAAAAGAAGAAGACCGGGAGAAAGGGCCAATGTCCGGATGAGGGCGGCTCTCTGACGCATACCGCCGGATAATTGACTGGGTCTGGCATCTGCGAAAGGGGCAAGACCATATTCTTCCAGCATTTTATCGGCCCAGGATTCCTTTTCGGGTGTCAGTTTATGATGAATCCGCGGGCCGAGTGTAATGTTGTCTTTGATACTTAACCAGTCAAGCAAATGATCTTTTTGAAGCATATAGCCGATTTCGGCTGAGACGGCAATTTTGCCGGAATTAGGCTGGATCAAACCTGCGATCAGGGATAAAATTGTCGATTTTCCGCATCCGCTCGGACCGATGATACCGAGAAAATGATCCGGAAAAACACGAAAACTTAAATTTTTGACAGCCGGTGTTTCACCTTCCGCTGTCTGATAGGTATAGTTGACATCGGTCAAATCTAAAAGCGGCTTCATAAAAACCTCCTTATAGCGGTATATAATAAAATATGCATAAACAGTGTCTATGTTGCAAGGGGGCGCTATTTATGCTAAAATGCATTCATGTGGCATAGATGTCAGAACACGTCAGATGGCTTTTGGAACAGGCCGGGTTGCCTGGTGTTCACAGTGTTATAAAGTGAGGAGATTTTATATGGATAAAAAGCATAGATACAGCGCCGGAATGCTGGCAGCTGCACTTATTGTCGGTATTGGTATTGGCTTTTGCGGTGGTTTTGCAGTGGGCGGTCATACCGGTAGTCGGCAGCAGAACATGGCAGCCGGGACAGAGCAGAACTTTGAAACAGGAGATTTATCGATGGAGGAATCACAGAAAACGGAATCGGGTACGGATAGCAGTGGCGAGACAGAGATCGAGCCGATTGGCAGCTATGCGGTGGATGATGAACCGGTGCTGACCATTGATGATACCACCGTTTATCTGTCAGAAATCAATGCGAGAGCTTATATGGCCAGAGATCAGTATGTGGCAGATTACGGTGAGGAACCTTGGGATACGAAGATGGATAATGGAATGACTGTGGGTGAGTATGCCAAGGCAACCATGCTGGATGAGATAGAACGGGCAGTGATTCTCTGTAATAAGGCGGATGAGTATGATGTACCGGCTTTGACAGATGATGAGGAGAAGCAGTGCGCGTCCAAGGCCGAGGATTATATGGCATCGATCGGTGAAGATATTGCAGCACAGTTCAGTGTGGAACAGTCGGCGGTATTGGCCATTTATGAAAAGGATGCCCTGTCCATGAAGGTTTACAATCAGATTCTGGAGAATCTTTCAGAAACCCTTCGTCAGGAAGATGATTATAAGGATATGGAAGACAGTGAATTCGAACAGGTTTTGAATGACAAGTTTGAAGAACAGTATGCCCAGTGGAAGGATACATGCAAAGTTGAGACAACAGAGACATGGGAGCAGCTTGTGATCGGGGCCGTCGGTTAGGCATTATCAGGGCAGACAATGGCCGTTGGTGCATTTTGAATATAAGCAGGATATTAAATGATGAGAAGGACAGGGAGGTCTTTAGATGGGATTAAAGAATTTAATTAAAGGACAGCTTTTATCAAGCATCAGTTATCGTTCCTCAGATCCGCAGGAACTGGCAGCTGTTTATGACAGAGACGGACGCAGGATTATGTATGAATCTGTTCTGACGGTTATGCCAGGGCAGGCAGCGATCCTGGTGAACGAAGGACAGATGACGGATATTTTTATGCCGGGCCGATATGAACTGACAACAAATAATATGCCGGTGACAACAACACTGAATCAGTGGAAATATGGTTTTCATGACACATTTATCGTGGATATTATTTTTGTCAATACCAATGAGATCATTGATATACCATGGGGAACGAGTGAACAGGTGACAGTGAAGGATGAAGTCTTTGGCCTTGTCAATGTGGGAGCGAACGGCAAGTATTCATTATCAATCACGGACCCGAAGCTTTTTGCGGAGAATCTCATGGGTGTGAAGAACCGATATACGGTGGCTGACCTGAAGAGTTTTGTGACACCGCAGATTGCCATGTATTTCAAGGAGATCGTGACAGAGAAGCAGATGGATTTCTTTGACATGCAGGGTTACTGCTATGAAGCTGCACAGATTCTGAAGGCAAAGAGTGATGATTTCTTTGGCCGTTACGGTATTCAGATGCAGAAGATGGCTGTTCAGGTGGCTTTACCGGAAACAGTGAAGAAATCCATTGATGAACGTGCTTCTCTGGGCGCCTTTGGCGGCATGGATGCCTATGCTTATAAGAGACAGGTGGATGCACAGGCAGATGCCATGGTGGCTATGGCCAAGAATCCGAATGGCGGTATGAACAGCATGGCGGGGATGGGTATGCAGATGTCTGCTGGCATGGCTTTCGGCGGCATGATGGCCGGCCAGATGAATGGCGGTGTGCAGGGACAGTCAGGTACACATAAGGAAAGTTTTGTGATTTGCCCGAAATGTGGTTCTGAAATGAAGAAGGGACTGAAATTCTGCTCTGAATGTGGTGCCTCACTGGTTGTTCAGAAGAAGAAATGCATTAAATGTGGTGCTGAGATTAATGCAGATATGAAGTTCTGTCCGGAGTGCGGAGCCAATCAGGCACAGCCTGTTTGCCCGAAATGTGGCTATAAGGCTGCGGCGGGACAGAAATTCTGCCCGGAATGCGGAACAAGCCTTTTGTAAAAGCGCTGTCGAGTCGCAGTTTTCGATGGCTGACTTTGAACAGTGCTGAATAAAGTAGACAAATAGAGAATCTGGAGGATTTTTGAATGAGTATATATGAATCATTGAATCCTGTCCAGCAGGAAGCGGTCTATCATACAGAAGGACCGCTTCTTATTCTGGCAGGGGCCGGGTCAGGCAAGACCAGAGTGCTGACCCACAGGATTGCCTATCTGATTGATGAATGTCAGGTCAATCCATGGAATATTCTGGCCATTACATTTACGAACAAGGCCGCAGGGGAGATGCGGGAACGTGTAGATCAGATTGTGGATTTTGGCGCAGAAGATATCTGGGTCAGCACATTCCATTCTACCTGTGTGCGTATTTTGAGGCGTTATATTGACAGACTGGGATACGACAGAAGTTTTACCATCTATGATGGGGATGATCAGAAGACTGTCATTAAGGAAGTCTGCAAGAAACTGAATATTGATACCAAGATTTATAAGGAGCGTACTTTGCTGTCAGCGATTTCATCTGCCAAGGATGAAATGATCGGGCCGAAGGAATATCTGCTCCGTTCAGAAGGTGACTATGCCAGACAGCGTATTGCCCAGGTATATGAGGAATATCAGAAACGTTTAAGGAGCAATAATGCGCTGGATTTTGACGATCTGCTTTTCAAAACCGTTGAACTTTTCAAAACCGATGCGGAAGTATTGAATTATTACCAGGATCGTTTTAAGTACATTATGGTGGATGAGTATCAGGATACGAACACGGTTCAGTTCCAGTTTGTCAGTCTGCTGGCGGCAAAGTACCGGAATCTCTGTGTGGTCGGTGATGATGACCAGTCGATTTACAAGTTCCGAGGTGCGAATATCCACAACATTCTTGATTTTGAAAAAACATTTCCGGATGCAAAGGTGATCAAACTGGAGCAGAATTATCGTTCAACCAAAACAATCCTGGATGCTGCCAACGGTGTAATCCACCACAATCAGGGGCGTAAGGATAAGACACTTTGGACGGATAATGAACAGGGGGTACCGATTGCGCTGAATCAGTACCAGACAGAATATGAAGAGGCCATGGGAATTGTGAACGATATTGCGACCAAGACGGAGCGCCATGAGGCTGAATACAAAGATTTTGCGGTGCTTTACAGAACCAATGCCCAGTCCCGTGTTTTAGAAGAAAAATTTGTCACACGCAACATACCATATAGAGTTGTGGGCGGTGTGAACTTCTATCAGCGCAAAGAGATCAAAGATATTCTGGCCTATTTGAAAATTATCAATAATGGCCAGGATGACGTGGCTGTGAGACGTGTGGTGAATGTACCAAAGCGCGGTATCGGTGCCACAACAGTGACAAAAGCGGCGGAGTACGCGGATCAGTGGGGAATCAGTTTGTATGAGGCCTTTAAACAGGCGGATGGTATTCCGGGTCTGGGACGGGCAGCAGCGAAAATCAATGGTTTTGTGAATTTGATACAGGTTTTCAGAACAAAGGCAGAATATATGTCCCTGGCAGAATTGTATGATGAAGTTCTGGAAGATACGGGCTATCTGAAAGAGCTTCAGGCAGAGCAGACCGATGAAGCAACAACGCGAATTGAGAACTTAGACGAACTGCGCAACAAGATTGTCGCCTATGAGGAGGAGACGGAACAGCCTTCCTTGAATGAATTGCTGGAACAGATTGCCCTTGTGGCAGATGTGGACAATATGGATGATTCGGACAACAAAGTTATTTTGATGACGCTGCATAGTGCAAAAGGTCTGGAGTTTCCATATGTTTATTTGTGCGGTATGGAGGATGGTTTGTTCCCGAGTTATATGACCATTGCCAACGATGATCCTATGGAGATTGAGGAAGAACGCCGTTTGTGTTATGTGGGCATTACCCGTGCCATGAAGAAGCTGACCCTCAGTTATGCGATGTGTCGAATGATACATGGTCAGACACAGTACAATAAAATTTCCCGTTTTGTGAAAGAGATTCCGCCGCAGCTCATCGGCGGTAGTCTGCCGAGAGAGCGCTTTCCGAGGAAAGCTGAGGATGATCTGCCGTGGAATACAGGCAGTGCCTCCAATGGTATCTCCGGTTTTGGCGGCGGCAGAGCCGGTACATACGGCAGCGACAGCAGGATGGGTACAGGCGTGGGCAATCGCGGTATCAGACAAAGTCACAAATTTGATGTCAGCGCTTTTGCGAAAAAAGGCGGCGATATGAAGAAAACCGCACCGGACTACGAAGTGGGTGATACGGTTAAACATATCAAATTTGGCACCGGTGTTGTTCAGGCCATCAAGGATGGCGGCAAAGATTACGAAGTCACAGTTGATTTTCCGAAATACGGACCGAAGAAAATGTTTGCCGGATTTGCGAAGCTGAAAAAAGTCTGAAAGAGGTAGTATTTTAGAAAAAAGAGTGCTATACTATAAGCAAATCTGTTTGGTAGAAAGGATGTGCGGACGACATGAATAAGTTTGAAGAATATTTAAGCATGGCCAAGATTTCTGATTTTATTCACCGTAAGGAACTGGAAGACGAGAAGAAGAAAACAGTTTGCCTCGTATTTGCAATTATTGCAGGCATTGCAGCAATCGCAGCAATTGCTTTCGGTATCTACAAGTATTTATCCCGCGAGGATGATGTAGATGATTTTGAAGACGACTTTGAAGATGATTTTGATGATGACTTTGAGGACGAGGAAGACGATTTTGTAAAGGAAGATGAAGCTGCGCCTGCTAAAGATGAGGAATAGTTTTATCTGAGTAGTTACAGAAATTTGTATAATTAAACAGACAGGAAAGCTGTTACAGATAAATGCTGATTTGTAACAGCTTTTTTGGGTAAAGAAAGCATTTTGCCAAACAGGATATCATTTACGAGAAGTTTTTAGAAACAGATAGGAGACGAAGATGAAAAAAGGACAGATGTGTGAAGGCATCATTGAATATATCGATTTTCCGAATAAAGGGCGTGTGAAAGTTGAAGATCAGTATGTGACAGTGAAAAATGGTATTCCCGGACAGAAGATCCGTTTTGTCATTAACAAAAAGCGCAAAGACCGCTGTGAAGGCAGATTACTGGAAGTACTGGAGAAATCTCCATTAGAAACCATTGAACCGGTCTGTCATGAATTTCCGGCCTGCGGCGGCTGCATGTATCAGACCATGAGCTATGATGAACAGCTGAAGATGAAGGCCGGCCAGGTGAAGAAGCTTCTGGACACAGCCATTAGTTCAGCTGGCCAGGTAGATGCGGAAGGAAAGCCGGATTATGTTTTTGAGGGTATTACAGGCAGTCCGAAACAGTGGGCTTACCGCAACAAAATGGAATTTTCTTTTGGAGATGATCATTTGGATGGGCCGCTGACATTGGGACTGCACAAGAAAGCCAGTACGTATGACATCCTGACAGTGGATGACTGCAAGATTGTCCATGACGATTTTACAGCTGTTTTAAAAACCGTGTTGGATTATTTCACCGAGCATCCGATGCCGTATTATAAGAAAATGAAACATACCGGTTATCTCCGCCACCTTCTGGTGCGTCGTTCCGAGACAACCGGAGAGATGCTGGTACATCTGGTGACAACCAGTCAGGAAGAATGTGATCTGACAGAACTGACCCAGCGTCTTTTGGCTCTTCAGCTTGAAGGCAGGATTGTGGGAATCATGCATATCATCAACGATACACTGGCGGATGTGGTTCAGAGCGATGAGACACGCATTCTTTACGGGCAGGATTATTTTTATGAGCATATTCTTGGACTGAAATTCAAGATTTCTACATTTTCATTCTTCCAGACAAATACACTGGGGGCCGAATTGCTCTACGATATTGCCCGTTCTTATATCGGCGATACAAAAGATATGACTGTTTTCGACCTTTACAGCGGAACAGGTACCATCGCCCAGATTTTGGCAGCAGTGGCAAAGAAAGTTGTCGGTGTAGAAATTGTGGAAGAAGCTGTCGAGGCAGCCAAAGTCAATGCCGGACTGAACCAGCTGGACAACTGTGAATTCATTGCAGGTGACGTGCTGAAAGTGCTGGATACCATTGAAGATAAGCCGGATTATATTGTGCTTGATCCGCCAAGAGACGGCATACATCCAAAGGCATTGGACAAGATCATTGATTACCAGGTGCCGAATATGGTGTATATTTCCTGTAAGCCGACCAGTCTGGCCAGAGACTTGGGCGTGCTGATCGAGCGAGGATACAAAGTGAAAAAGACACATTGTGTCGATATGTTCCCTGGCACGGTTCATTGTGAAACAGTCTGCCTTCTGTCGAGAAAAGCCCAATAAATCAAAGGTTTCTGCGATTCTGGAAGAAAAATAGATGTGTGTTTCTGTTTCCGCAGAGTGAGGATATAAGCAGAGGTTTACCTTAGGGGATAGGCTTTGGGGAACGGGAGATATACATTTTGGCGAAAGGATACTTTTTGGCAAAAGAAATGAAGAGCAGATTAATAAAATTATTTGGTAATATAGCATAGGAGGAAATAGAGTGACTACTGAGTTATTGGAGATAATGAAAGCAGATATAAAACGATGCGAAGATGCTCAAGAATCAAGCAATGGTACGCATAGCTTATATCAGGCACTAATTGCAAAATACAACGGTATATTTGAAGATTTTGGGAAGGATATACCGACATCAGGGAAAGCATGTGCTGTTGGTAGTGCGCTGAATTACAGACCAGAATTAAATGCTATCAAAGAAAAATTGGAATTGATTATTGCGACAGATAAAGAAAAAGATCCTTTATTTGATTTTAAATCTATGTATGAAGAAGATTTGGAATCTTTAAAACAAGCTATATCTGATTCTGCAAATGAGGTGACGCCTGAAATCGCTAAACAGCAATTGTATAAAGATGTAACTGCAAAGTATGAAGCATATGTACCAAAGCTTAATGTAGGAATATATGGATATGAGGAATCGATTGGAATTTACGATGAAGTGGCCGGACAAGAACTGTTTTATGACTTAAGACAAATTTATAATAAAATGCTGACTTTTAAAGCATTGGGATATCCGGCACTTATAGAAACAATTCCTCAGAGTGTCCCAATGGTGCAGATAACAAATACAAATGAAAACAAAGTTGACATCAATATTACCTTTAGTGATGTAAGAAAAGAAATTGAGAATATGTCGGCGTTGCCGGATGCTGAAATAGAGGAAATCTTGAATAAAATTAACCAATTAGAAAAAATCGTTAAATCTTCAGACCGCAAATCAAAAAAGTGGGAAAATGCAAAAGGAATTGTTAAATGGATCGCTGATAAAGGCGTTGATGTAGGAATTGCATTGTTACCGCTGTTATTGCAGATTAAGTAGGTATGCATAGGAACATAGCGTGAGGAGTGCTGTAAACAGGGGATAAAACCGTTACCCCACTTTGAAACCTATTGAATACTTTCGCTATGCAGTATAAAATCAAGGTTCAGAGGAATATTGAAACCGTTTGTCTGCTTTCAAAGAAACCTTGATTTTCTGCGGTTTGTGGGATAATAAAGAAAGATAATGGACGTGTGTTTTCTGGTCTTTTGAATGAAACATTTGAATATTGAAACAGTGGGGTGGTTTGAAACTTACTGAATAATAGGCTTTTGCTAAAAGGTATCACTTTTGCGAAAATGTGTGATACCTTCTGGCAGGAGCCTTTTTATATAAAGATAACTTGACTTATAAATCTTACTGGTGTAATATTTACACAAGTGTAGCGGGTTTCAAAAATATTTTTTTGGTGCGAAATCTTACACGTGTAATAAATAAAAAGGAGGGATGCAGAGTAGGTCAGAGCAAAAAGCGAAATTTTTTTTGCTTCAAAATCTTACGAATGTAATATTTTGAGGATATAGCGTACATTGAAAATAGAATATGACCATTTCGACTATCGTCTCAATGGAGATACTCGTCAAATGGCATTTCATGCAAGCATGAATGCCACTTGACTTGTTATTTACCATATCAGCAAAGTAAAATGAATGGAGGTCAATATGAAGAAAGGAAAAAGCAGAAACAAGCGAAAGAAAACAAGAAGCAGGCTCCTATGGATTGCGATTGCTGTTATAGGAATAGCTGCGGTAATTTCTGCAGTATGCGTGGCAGGAATGTTGGCAACAAAGGAAAATGCCTGGAGGACACCGGAAGAACTTCTGGTGGAGTACATGGATCATATTCCAAAACAGGAGTATGAAGAAATGTATGCGATGCTACATATTGAGGCATCGGGGAATGTCAGTCAGGAGGATTTTGTAACTCGAAATTCAGCTATTTATGAAGGTATAGAAGTCCAGAATATGGCTGTTCAGATTATTGCATATGATGAGGAGCAAATGGCGGTAACCTACCAGACTTCTTTTGATACAGTTGCAGGAACTATCAGCTTTGAGAATGAAGCACTCTTCCTAAAGGGCGAAGATGGATATAAGTTGGTTTGGGATGATTCCATGATTTTTCCGAATCTGACTTCTACAGATAAAGTAAGAGTTTCCACTACACAGGCAGTAAGAGGAGAAATTCTGGATAGGAACGGACGTGTCCTTGCAGGAAAAGGTATAGCTTCTTCGGTTGGAATCGTTCCAGGCAAGTTGGAAAACAGAGAGGAAGCAATCGCACAGATTGCAGAACTGTTGGAAACAACTCTGGAAGCGATAGAAAAGAAGCTGTCGGCACAGTGGGTAAAGGATGATTCCTTTGTGCCGATAAAAACCATTCCGAGGGTTGAAGAAATCGAGTTGATGAAGATTGAACCGGACGAAGAGGTATTGAAGGAAAAAGAAAGGCACGAAAGTCTGCTGGAAATTCCCGGAGTGATGATATCTGATGTTGAAGTGCGCGAATACCCATTAGGGGAAGCTGCTGCACATTTGATCGGGTATGTTCAAAGCGTTACTGCTGAAGATTTAGAGGAACATGCAGGAGAAGACTATACAGCCAATAGTGTAATCGGCAGAAGCGGAATGGAGGGATTATTTGAGAGTGAGTTGAAAGGACAGAACGGTTGCAGAATTTGCATTGTAAACTCGGAAGGCAAAGAGAAGGAGGAACTTGCTTGGATGCTGGTGCAACATGGGCAGGACATCCAGCTTACGATAGATGCTGATTTGCAGGTTTCCTTGTATGAACAGTTTAAGGAAGATAAAAGCTGCTCGGTAGCCATGAATCCTTATACCGGAGAAGTATTGGCTTTGGTCAGCACGCCGTCATATGACAATAACGATTTTATTATGGGATTGTCCAGTGAACAGTGGACTGCGCTTAACGAGGATGAGAATAAGCCAATGTATAATCGGTTCCGGCAAGTGTGGTGTCCGGGGTCTACATTCAAGCCAATTACCGCTGTGGTCGGCTTGGAATAAGGGGCAATCGATCCAATGGAAGATTACGGGAACGTAGGCTTAAGCTGGCAAAAGGATGCATCGTGGAGTTCTTATCATGTAACAACACTCCATGCATATGAACCAGTCATTTTAGAGAATGCATTGATTTATTCCGATAATATTTATTTCGCAAAGGCAGCATTAAAGATTGGCTCAGAAGAAATGGAGAGTTCTTTGGCTGGACTTGGTTTTAATGAGGAACTGCCATTTGAGATTAAGCTGGCAGAGTCACAGTATTCCAATACAGAGGGAATTGAAACGGAAATACAGTTAGCAGACAGCGGTTACGGACAAGGACAGGTTTTAGTGAACCCGTTACATATGGCTTGTATCTATTCTGCTTTCTGTAATGAGGGAAATGTCATAAAGCCGTATTTGGTATATCAGAACGAAGCAATAGCCGAGTATTGGATTCCGGGTGCCTTTTCTAATGAGACAGCAAGCCGTGTATTGGAAGGAACAAAGAAGGTTGTGAATGATTCTAATGGAACTGGATATGCAGCCCATCGGGATGACATTCTTTTAGCAGGAAAAACAGGTACGGCAGAAATCAAGGCATCGAAGGAGGATACTTCGGGTACGGAATTAGGATGGTTTGCAATTTTTACAGCAGAAGATACGGTAGAACATCCTATATTGATTATTAGCATGGTAGAAGATGTGAAAGGAAGAGGAGGAAGTGGATATGTTGTTAAGAAAGACAAGCTGGTTCTGGAAGAGTGGTTTGACAGCAATTAGCTTTGTATTAATACTTAGTATTTCGGGGTGCAGTGATGCACCTCCGGAAGAAAATACAGTTTTGGAAACGGTAATAGATGTTCAGGATATTCAGGAAGAATCGGAGGAGGATGCAGATGAAATTATAAGCGTCTGCATTGATCTTTATGAGAAAGCAGAAGAAGAAAATAAATTAGCGGATTTGGAAACAATCCGTAGTATTGTAAATCGTCTTGGAGAAAATGGTTATTCGGCAGTTGACAGTAAAAACCAGATTGATATGACTGAGCCGGAGCAGGTGACCAACTTCTGCGAAATGGTAGATGAGAAGGAAGAGGCAGAAATATCCATTATTGAGGTCAGTTATTTGCCGGGTTTTGTAAAATACGATTTGCAGACAAAAGATGGAAATGTAGATGTGGTCAGAAGCCATTACAAGTACGAAAACGGAAATATACAAAGAAATACAACAGGAAGTTATCAGGCAGAATACTGGAACTATACAGAAGAAGGATATCTGATGTTTTCTGGAAGTTGGTATTCAGAAGAACTATATATTCTTACATTAAGCGGAGTGGAAGAGGATACTGCATTGCGGGTGCAGCCGTTGGATGAGACATGTAGGATGCTGACTCGGAAGTATCTCACACCAATCGGCTTTGAACAGAATAATATGTTCATTGTAGATTGGAGCGAGGATGATTTTGGGGATTTGAATTTCTATGATATGTATGAGCTTCTTTATCCAAAAGTAAATGGGACATACATCCCATATGTTGCAGATGGCAATTTGGGAGTTGGTGCTGTTTATCGAATTCCCAAGGATGACTTTGAAAGCGTCATCATGGCATATTTCAATATTGATAGTGAAACATTACAGTCCAAAACCATCTATTATGCAGAGAATGAAACCTATGAATATAAGCCGAGAGGATTTGAGGAAGTAGAGTATCCGGAATACCCATATTCTGAGGTGGTGGGATTTACAGAAAACAGCGATGGAACACTTACATTGACAGCCAACGTGGTGTTCCCTTATGCGGGTAATTCCAAAGTATTTGCCCACGAGGTTGTAGTTCGTCCTTTGGAGAATGGAGGCGTACAGTATGTGTCTAACCGAATTATACCGTCTGAGGACAATTACAGGGAAACATGGCATACCCCTCGTTTGACAGCCGAAGAATGGGAAGAAATATATGGAGGTGAATGATGGAAGATGTGAAATGGTTGCTTAAAAAGTGTGGACTACCATTTTTGATATTGTTGTTTGCTGTTATAGCCGGGGTGATCTGTTGGGAAAAACTGCATACAGAGGAACGAAAAGTGGCGGAAGAAGTATGGGAGCCACCTGTAGAAATCGAAAACAGTGAAGCAACAACAGAAGCAGATGCGGAAACTTCTACAGAGTCAGCATATTGGTTCATTCCACAATCCAGTGATTGCCTTATTTCAGATGAGGAAAAGGAGCAGTTACCTTTATTTATCGGAAAGGTAAGCTGCAGACTTATTATATAGGAGTTCGTTGGAAGGAAGATGGAGTGCCTGAAATACAGGGAACTTCGGTAAGTAATGTGGCTGAAATCAAACTTACTGAAAAAGGGTATTTTATCTATGCATATGAATATGTGATTGCACATGCACGTTTGAGACAGTATTGGAGAATAGAACCGCTTCCGGAAGACTGCCGGAAATTGCCGGAAAAATACATATCGGGACTAAGCTATGTGAATTACAACGTGCTTGTCACAAACTGGGACAGTAATAATGTGGAGGACATACTGATGCCTTGTATGTATGAAGATATTTATCGGATTTATACAGGCGAAAATTTAAAAACGGAAGATTGGAAAATTTCGGCAGAGGAATTTGAAAAGATTATGACCACCTATTTTCCTGTATCGGTGGATCAGTTGAGAGAGCATTGTGGATATGATGAGGGCAGCAACAGTTATGAATATGAAATGATTTATGCCAGCCCATATCCGCCCTTTGGAGAGGTGGTTGATTATACAGAAAATGCGGATGGAACAATTACGCTTATCGTTGATGGAGTATGGCCGGATTATAATTCCGATCTCGCTTTTAGAAACACGGTTGTGGTCCAACCATTTGAAGATGGAACGTTCAGGTATCTTTCTAATTCCATAGAGCAAATAGAATTGGGACTGCCGCCAATAGCAAGAACGAAAGGATGATTTTAATGGTATTAAGGGAAAAAAGTATTCTACTGATTATGGTATTTCTGATTGGGTGTTTCGTGTGTGCCTGCGGAAAAGAAAAGAGAGTTGTGGGTGAAACTCTTGTGGAAGATACGGATGAAGTATCTTCCACGGAGGAAGCAAAGAGCAGTGAGGAAGAAGCTGCAGAACAGTGGGAAAAGGGCTATGGACTTCCTGTGGATGAACAGGAAGAAAAAGAAGCTGAGAGTGATTGTAAAAAAATGATGGAACTTATTTTTGACATTTATAATGGGGCAGATAAAGGGACAGCATCTAATGTGGTTCTGAATGATGAAACAGTTCTGGAAATGCAGAAAAAGTTAATGGAAACAGGGTGTCCGGTTTCCACTTTGGTAACATATTCCAATATGGAAAATTATGAAAGTGTGGATCGGTTTCTTGAAGAGTGTACGGATGGGAAAAGTGGTTCTGTTGTAATTTACGAGATACAGGATGATGGCGGCATAGGGAGAATGAAATTTATTTTTGACGGAACAGAGATGTATGTTGTAAGCGCAAGGGGTATATGGAATGACAATAACAAGCCGGGAATGTCCTATATTTCCTATACCAGAATCAAAGAATGGAAGTACACGGAGAAAGGGTGGTTCGGTTATGAGTTATGCGTGCCGGAGCCGCCGGAAGTCAGTGAAATCATGGACGGAAGCTGTCTGATCAGAATAAAGCCAATGACGGAGGAACAGCGTGAAATGTCTGAGCGCCTCGTCCTGGGACTTGGATATCAGGGACAGAACATTTTGTGTTCCAACTGGAATGCGGAAAATATGAGTGACTTGGATTATAACGGAATGTTTGAATACCTGTATGGAATGAAATATGGCAAAAAGTTTAATTCTGAAGATTATCCAAATGGCATTCCGAAAGAAGAATTCGAGAGTCTGATTATGGAGTATCTTCCTGTAACAGCAGAGCAGATACGGGAGTATGCAGCCTTTGATGAGGAAAAGCAAACCTATTATTGGGAAAGGCTTGGTTGCTTTAATTATGCGCCAACGTTCTTCGGGACTTCCTTGCCGGAGGTTGTCGGTATCAAAGAAAATGATGATGGGACAGTAACATTAACGGTAGAGGCGGTGTGCGATATGGTTATTTGTAATGATGCGGTTATAACCCATGAACTGACTGTAAGGTTTGCGGAGGATGGCAGTTTTCAGTATTTAGGAAATGAAATATTGAATGATGGTATTACGAGTATACCGAATTACAAATACCGTATTCGTAAAGAGTAAGTTAAGAAAGAATGATTTGATAATAGTGGTGTTTTATGGTAATCTTACAGATGTAAGAAAAGAAAGAGGGGAGAGGATGAAAAAACTGGAAATAGTTAGGATTTTAGCGGCAGCCATATTGATAGGCGGAGTTATATCCATTCCACTCATAAATAACCACACTGCCTACAAAGTGGAAAAAGCATTATGTGAAATTCCGCTACCAGAGGAAACAGAATTGATAGAGTCGTTGTCACAGGCTGGGAAGCTGACGGGTAACGGAAATGGGATGCAATATTTCGGAGCAATCCTAATTAGGAGTGAATTGTCTTTGGAAGAATTGGAAACTTATTATTCAGATTACAGAAGCAACGAGTGAGAATATTTAGTGGAAATTCAGGAAGGGCAGTCCATTGAGGTGATTGAACATAAGGCACTACAATTTTCGGAAGAAATAGAGGACGGCGGTTATTACATTGTATATTCATGGGGAAGTGGAAATTCTCTATTGAAAGAACTGGATATGCGTGGACATTAAAATAATGGAGGACAGGTGTATAATGAAACAAAGAACATTAGTAACACTTCTGATAATTGAGACTGTTATATTGGCATTCGTGCTGCTTGGAAAGGGTACATGTGGATACGAAAACACTCAAAATGCGGGGGACGATAGTACAAATATTTCATGGAACGTTTCAGGACAAACAGAAATTTTTAGAGAAGAATCATCAGATGGCAAATACACTTTGAAGATTGATGAAATAGGTACACCAGATTTCTCATTTGGAAATAGTCACCTTGAGATAACGTTATTTGAAATGCTTCCAGAAGATGAAAGACCAGGATTATATTATCGTGCTTCTTTTAAGGCGGATGTTGCGAATGATGGTGCAAGAGGAGAATATGAAATAGAGTGGTTGGATGATGGTGTTCAAATCATTTTATCAGGCGAAGAACAGCCTACGGCTTACTATATCCTGCCTTATAAAACATTAGAAGAAAATTAGCAAAATCAAGAATCGGGTAAAGGTCTGTTGCATGCTTGACCATTACCCGATTTTTTTATTTCCAGATATTCATGTCTGACAAGATAGACATAGTTATTTCGGTTGCGTTGCCTCCGGTAGCATCGCTGTCTGCACCAATGTTGGTAGCAAAAAAGTATGTATTATCTGCAGTTTCGATATAACCGATAAACCATCCGTTCACATCCTGGCCATCCACACGTCCGGTTCCGGTCTTTCCGTAGAATGTTCCGGCGTCGGAAGAGGAAAGGCAGATGGCATCTTTTACTGCATTGATATTTTCAGGGGCGAAGCCGAAGCTGTTATTTTGTAGCTTGGTTAGAAGTTCGACCTGCTCTATTGGGGAAATCTTCAAGGAAGATTCCATCCAATAAGTGGAGAAATCACCACTTATATTTTCGTTTCCATATCCAATTTCCTGAATATAGTTGGAAATGTCAGCGGCTCCAAGCTGTTCGTCCACAGATTCAAAATACCAATTCACAGAGGAATTCATTGCAGACTGTAAGGTCTGATCCGCATTCCATGCTTCAAATGGATAAGTTTCGCCATTCCATGCAATGAACGAATTTTCCGGTGTAATGATATCTTCTTCCAATCCGAACAGGGCATCATATATCTTGTAGGTGGAGTTTGGAGCAACTCGTAAGGTGGAATGCTCCATGTCGTGTATGCTCCATGCATCATTTTCTAAATCATATAAAACAAAGCTACCTTTGTATTCTCCGAAGTATGTGGAGAGGTCTACATAGGTAACATTCTCAGAAGAGGAATCCCATTGGTAGTGGCTTCCATCTGCTGCGTATGTAGAAATAAAAGGTGCGAATCCAAGTAGAAGGACAGCAGTCAACATGAATGCAGTTATACCTTTTATTCTTTTCATAAATGTTGGCTTCTCATAAGATGCAATATTGATAATTCTCCGCTTCATCTGCTTCATGTTTCCACCAAGGCCGGCAGCAAACGGAAAAGGAGTAAGAGAAACCTTTTCAGCAAAGTTAATCAGTGTATTGCCATAATCCTCGTAAGCATCCTCTTCAAGCATCTTTAAAACAGAGGTGTCACAGGCAACCTCTCTGTCATTACGCATTTCTTTCAGAGCGTACCAAACAAGAGGATTGAACCAATATACCACTCCAGCAAGGTTCATCAGATAACTGGCAATAGCATCATGGTGCTTGTAATGCTGCAGTTCATGTAACAGCATATACCGCATATCGGATTCGTTATAATCAGAGATCAGATGAATCGGAAGATAAATACACGGTTTCAAAAGTCCAACAATAATCGGGGATTTCAAAAATGCGGTACTGTAGACAGGAATATCTCTGTGAATCCCCATCTCTTCTAAGCAGTGATGATACAGTTTGCGGACTTCCCTGTTCTGAAGGGGAAGTGCAGATTTCTCCAAGTTGCGTAAACGGAGAGAGGATTTGATTACCAAAATAATCATTGCAAGAATACCTACAATCCATATCCCTAATAATATGTATCCGGCAATGGATGGAGCTTCGCTATTTACAGAAAGAGTAAAGTCATTCATCCAATTTACATTTCCGGTTGGATCGGCCCCAATGGTTTCTACCATAGCAGTTCCAGTATTGGAAGATGGAGAGCTTCTCAGGCTACCGAGCCACGAGAAGATTTGAGGAAATCCGATTAAACGGAACGGTATAAAGGGAACTACCAACAACCCAAGCAGCAGGAACCACAGATTATACTGCATCCGGCTGGAAAGGTTGTTTTTGAATATCCGCTTGGCTATCAAAAGAATTCCGATGATACCGCTGATAAATACATTGCATATTAAAAAGCGTATCATAAAATCAGCCACGTTAATTGCCTCCTTTTTTTGACCTCTTTGAAAGAAGGGAGCGGAGAGTGTCTATTTCTGTTTCAGACAGTCTGTCATTTTCTATATATGCAGACAGCATGGCAGTGATATCCCCGTCATAGTATCGTTCCAGAAAAGAGTTGCTTTTCTGGCCGATGTATTCGCTTTCTTTCACGACTGGGGTATAAACAAACACTCGGCTCTGTTTTTCATAAGTCAGAACGCCTTTTGTTACGAGACGTTTGATTAAAGTCTGTATCGTCTTAGGACTCCAGCTTGTGGTCTGTAATAATTTATCTGTTATTTCATTGGTACTGATCGGCGCATGTTTCCATACGATTTTCATAACTTCAAATTCAGCTTCAGAAATCTGTGGTAAATCGCTCATTTCAAATCCCTCCTTAAATCTTACAGCTGTAATAAATATATTATAGACGTTATTTATGTGGTTGTCAATTTCAGAAAAAACATATTGACTTGAAATCTTACTTGTGTAACAATTGAAATATTACAAGAGTAAGATTTGGAGATGGCAACAAAAAGAAAAGAACCAGAATCACAACGGATTAGCTGGTTCCTTTACTCGTTTGAATTACCTCTTTTATGTATGAGTGCTAAGAGGTATTCAATTGCTGGAAGAATCTCGGCTGCCAAAAGATTTTATTTTTTGAATTTTTATCCGGCTTTGCAGGAATACGTACATAGACTATTTGCGTATGGGGCACTTTCATTTGATCTAGATGATACCTCAAGAGAAGAACCGGATTATTTGGATCGTACCTGGCTTATGCATGGAAGATGCTGCAGGGAAGTTACACGGATGGATTGTGTTCAATTATTAAATGCATTAGATGTATGTGAATATATATTCAATAAACCAGAAGACGGTATAGAATGAATTTTACCAGCAAAAATCCACTTGTAAATGATACAGGTGGATTTGTTGTGGTCAAGCTTTTTTGTAACACTAAGGGCTAAAAAAATCCTATTATGACGATGCCCCTTTTTCAAATGGCATCATGCTGTTTTTCGTGCTTCAAAGGGGGTTTTATAGTTATTGTAAGAATGAGGTCTTCTATGATTGTACGTTGTGTAAGCAAATTCTTCTATTGCTGTATACAAAGCTTCTTCTGTCTGGTATTCATGCTGATAGATCAATTCATTTTTTAACGTGTTGAAATACCTTTCCATTGGTGCATTATCATATGGATATCCGGCTTTACTCATACTTTGTGTGACTGCCATCCGCTTACAGTATTCTGTAAAATCTTTAGAAGTATATTGGCTTCCCTGATCACTATGTAAAATAAGTACTCCTTTGATTTCAGACTGGGGCTCTATAGCTTTGCGCAATGTGCGTATAGCAAGCTCTGACGTTATATTCCGATCAGTTATGCTGGCGACAACACTTCTGTCATGCAGATCTATAATTGTACAGTTATATCTCTTGCTTCCATCTGATAGATACAGATAGGTAAAATCTGTACACCATTTTGTATTGATTTCATCGCATGTAAAATCCTGTTCAAGAATATTTCTAAATAATTTATAGGGATGCCCTTTCGTGTATCCAGGCTTTCTGCGGCGGACAATCGATTTTAATCCCATTTCTTTATTCATATATCTATGTACGGTCAATGCGCTGAGATTGATATTCCAGCGTTTTAGATAAACTTTCATCTGACGATAACCGTCAACGCCCCCATGTTCGTGATAGATCGACTGAATCTGATCTTTTATCTGAGATTTTCTGGCATGGTAAACAGACTTCCTGTGTTTTAGGTAGTTATAATAGGCATTTGGATAAATGGACAGTCTTTTGAGCAGCCATCGGACACCAAAAACAGGAGGATATTTTTCAATAAACCGGTACGCCGTTAACCGATCTCCTTTGCAAAGAATGCTGCTGCTTTTTTTAGAAAAAGATTTTCTTTCCGTGCTTCTTCCAGTTCCTTGCGAAGGCGAAGATTCTCCTTCATAAGATCAGCATCATTTAACGCTGTCGGATCGGCATTTACTTTTTTCTGGCATTCATTGCTGAATAATTCGACCCATTTGGAAATGGCGGATTTAGACACGCCATATTCCTAGGTAAGGCTTTTGTAGGAACGTCCTTCTTCTAAATGAAGACGTACAAGTTTTCTTTTAAACTCTGGTTCATAAACTTGTGGCATAATAAATCACTCCTAGTCGTTAGTATATCTTATCAGCCACCAATGTTACAACTATAGTTTATCACAACAGAAACCTCATCCGAGGGCATTGATGCCAAGCTGGAGGAACTGCAAAAGGAACTGCTGAAGCTGGCCAATTCCAAAAAGGATTACAACAACATCGCTGATGAGATTTACTGGCTGCGGGAACTGAAGCAGAACGCCCTGGTGGAGAATGCCGAGCGTGAGGGATTGAAACAACGGATTCAGGAAATGCGGGAGTTTTTAAACAACCAGCCTACAGAGATCACCGGATATGACGAACTGCTGGTGCGGCGGCTGATTGAAAAAGTCACGGTCTACGAAGAACGGTTTGAAGTGGAATTCAAATCCGGTGCGAAGGTGGATGTGGCGAAGTAAATGGAATATAAAAGATGTAGCGCCTTGTGGCTTTGGAATAGCTGCAGGGCGCTTTTTTAATGAAGTGTAAATTGTGGAAGGAATAGATTGTATTTATCAACCAGATGGTTTATAATGATGGTGTACTGATGGAGGTGGAGAATGACAACGTCAGATATGATAAGAGAGTTATGTGAAAAAAAGAATATAAGCCTTGCGGAGCTGTGCAGACGGATTGGCCAGACACCGCAGAATTTTAATAAGAAGTTACAGCGTGGCACGGTGTCTTTTGAAGAGATGGTGAAGATTGCGAAAGTGCTGGAGGTTCAATATGAGCAAGCATTTGTTTTGCCGGATGGACAGAAAATAAGTGGTTTTAAATCCATATAAATTGGGATAGTTATAGTTATTAAAAAAAATTTGGTCAGAGAGGAAACGATATGTTGGATAAACAAGCAAAGGATAAAAAAACAAGAGTTGGAGAAATAGCAGTAGACACAGGTTCTGGTAGCATGTCCTACAATCGTTTTGAAATGCAAGTAAGCCAAACATTACATATGGCTATAGAAATTTTTGACAATTTAGATTATTTATTTGTATTGGACTATTATGACGATATAACTATATTCGATAAAGAAGATGATCCTGAAACGGTCAGTTATTTTCAGATGAAAACAAACGAAGAGTCTATTAGCATTAATACAGCAATAACAAAAGACTGGCTGGTTAAATTGTATGCTCAGTTAGAGAATACAGATTGGCTTGTCAAAGAATTGGGGTTAATAACAAATTGCCCATTAGTGGTTTCTGTTACAACAAAAAAGGATAATGGAAAGAATGAAAAAGAAAGAAAACTTTTCACTTCAGAGAAAACATCTTTTATGGAATTTAATCCAGTAACAATAAGTAAAATTAAAGAAGATATTGCGAAGAAAAAAGGAGTAGACGTAGGAAGTGTGGATTTGACCAAATTTTTTCACATTAGGACAACTCTCTCAATTCCAAGCCATAGAGAAATTGTAGAACAAGAGATGGGAGATTTTTTACATAGCAAGTATCCCCGAATTACTATGGATTCGGTAAAAGCCATTTTTGGGGCAATGATGGATATCTTGACTAGACGGCAACAATATGAATTGTTAGATGATTCAGCATCTTTTTCGGAAGTCAGAAATAAGAAGGGAGTATCCAAGGGAGACTTTGAACGAGTTATTGAAGAAGCGATGCTGATTTCAATACCTACTTTTGAAGAAATATCAAGGGTACTTAGTTTTCAAGACGATGATAAGTATAAAGCATCTTATGAATACACGCTAATATTATCAGATGCGCAGACAAAATCAGAGACCTTTACAAGCCTGTTTACAAAGGTTAGAACCATGATGAAAGAGAATAAAAGAGAAACAGAGAAGCCATTTAAACAATACACGGAAGAGTTGTGTAAGAGACTATATTCTGTTCATCCTGATATTGAGCTTATATACAATAAAACATACATATCAATATTGATAGCGAGTATTACAATCGGTGAAATGAGGAGATCATAATGAAGGAGATGTATTTTGATAATATATTAATTGCAGATATTTTAGAAAGGACAGCACATTTTCATAAATTTGAAAAGGGCTTTAATGTTGTAACAAGCCAAGATAATCATGTGGGAAAATCCTCTCTTTTGAAATCGTTGTATTACACTATGGGTGCGGAAGTAGACTTTGACAATGTATGGAATAAAAACACCAAGCTGTATGTAGTTGAATTCTACATTGATGAAGTAAAATTTAGAGTGGCAAGATGGCAGAAAGCATTTGCTCTTTTTAGAGAAACAGAACTTATTTTGACAACAAAAAGTGTGTCACGAGATTTGGCTAGAGAATTTGAAAAAATATTTTCTTTTGCTGTCTATATGGCAAATAAAAAAACAAATAAAATTGAACTTGCGCCACCAGCATTTACCTTTATGCCGTACTACATTGACCAAGATAGAGGGTGGAGTGGTTTATATGAGAGTTTTTCCAATATAGATCAATATAAAAAGCCTGACCGGATTAAGTCTCTCTATTATCATTTAGGAATATATACACGTTCAACTGTGGAATTAATGGCTAAAAGAGATACCCTAAAAGACAAGATAGAGCAGTTAAAAGCGGAAGAAGAGAAAATTAGAATTACTATAGAATCGTTATACGCAGAAATACAGAATTTGATTCCTGCTGACTCTATAGAAGAATTAGAAAGAAATTTGATAATTCCTAAAGAACGGATTGCGTTATTAGTAAGCAGGATTGGAGAAGCTAGAAATAAAATTCAGAGTTTGGAAACTGCCTTATATCAACATGAACACCAATTAGAAGTTATACAAGAATATAGAAAAATTAAAGATGGTGTCAGTGTGCGTGAAGAACGAGATAAAATACATATATGTCCACAATGTGGATATTCTTTTGATGAGGAAATATATAGCATCGTCCGCTCAAATTATAATCTTCAAAACGAAGATTATATGTATAAACAGATTGAACAAATAATATCTTCCATAGCATCGGAATTAGAAAATCATAAAGAAAATTATGTTAGTTTGATGGATGAACTCAAGCAGCAGGAGCAAGCATACGATGAAAAACAAGATTCGTATGAAGTGTATTTGCGGCAGAGAGGCTTACAGGATTCGGTTAAACATTTTACAGAACAGCTTGGAGAGAATGTTTATGAACAGGAGGAGCATGTAAAGGAAATTAAAGAGATAGATAAAGAACTTAGAAAGTTGCCTAATAAAAAAGAGGTTGAGGAAAATTATATTGAAAATGTTCGTCTCAATATTATAAAGTTGGATGCGTGGAATTCTGCATATGAAGGAAATATAAAGTTGCTTAAGCCAATAAAAGCACAAGGTACTTTAGAGAATAAAATCATATTGGCGCAGATGATAGGTTTGTTTCAAACGATGCAGTATTTTAAGACAAATACCATATTATTCCCTTTGGTTGTAGATTCACCTCGTGCGAAGGAGGCGAGCCATACAAGTAGCAAAGATATATTAAAATTGATTTTTGAAATGGATAATTTACCACAAGTTATTCTGGCTACGATGGACTATAGCGACTTTGAAAATGAAATGAAGAGAAGTGCTAAAGTTACAGTACTCTCTGAGAAAAGAAAACTGCTAAATGGTGATACATATAGTGAATACCAAAGCGTGATAGAAGGATTACAAGAGCTATTAAGTAGTTTCTAAAAGTGCATATGGTAGCAAGTAGATATGTTTCCTGTTACAACCGAGAGAGCAAAAACGGCGGTGGATTAAGTTGGACGAACCGACAGGCGAAAGACATTCATTCTATCCTCTCGAGTCATGTGGAGACGGTAGTACTGCTTTCCCACAAAAAGCCAGACGGACATATCAACGTAAAAGTCGAGTTTGGTGAGGGTGAGGGAAAAGTTCCGCTTGATAATATAGCAAAAAGAGCCGAAACATACAAGCCCAAAGAGCGAGTGACCTACAAAATGATAAAGGAGTACATAGAAGCTAAATACGGCTTCAAAGTACATACCGCATATATCGCAGAGGTAAAGAGAGATTTAGGCTTGCCAATGTACGATGCTCCTAATGCGGTAGAGGAATTGAAACAGCCGAGGAAGCATCCGACAGCGGAGAAAGTGGAAGCGATAAAGGATGCATTGAAGCATTTTGATTTGATTTAAATAGATTTAGATAAGGAGGGGTTGAGGTGAAACTAAAGAAGATAGCAATTACAAATTATAGACAGTTTCAAAATGCAGTTATTAATTTTGATGATGAATTGACGATTTTAGCTGGTGCTAACAATAGTGGAAAAACGTCTATTATTGAATTGTTCAAAAGAATTTTTAAAGATAAGAATTTTTCAAAAGAGGATATTTCAGCAGAGTACTACTCAAAGTTACAGTATGACTTTATATCTTGTATAAATAAAATATATAATATTACCGATAAAGAGACAGAGTTTAGAGAAAATGTTAAGAAAGAGTTTTCTACAGAAAATAATAACAAATGGACAGCTATAAAAATCAAGATAGAAGTTCAATATGACAAGAATGAGAGTATTTCTTTGTTTTCAGACTACTTGATGGAATTAAGTGACACATGTACAAGCTTCTTCTTTTTATTTAATTATGAAGTTAATATAACTGAATTAAATAAACTCCTTAGTTTGAATGCTACAAATTTATTGGATAAAAAACACGAAATACAAAAACTGGAAGCAGGAAGAAAGACCAATAAAACTAGAATAAAGTTAACTGAATTACAAGCAGAATATGAAGAATTTTTAAAAGAAATATTTGATGGAGCATTAGAAAATAGAGTATATTTTGCTGACCAAAATTATGAGAATGCAGGGCAAATTAGTGTAAGAGAATTTCAATCACTTTTCAATTATAATTATTTAAATGCTACGCGTTTATTAAATGATGAAAAAACAGATAATTATTTTTCGATAAGTAAAGAACTACTTAGTCATTTTAAAAAAAGTAATGATTGGGAAGAATTTAAAAAGCAAATAATAAAAGATATTAAAGAAGGTCTAAAAGAACAAAAGCTCAACGAGAAAGTTAAAGAACATTCTTTAATAAAAGCACAAAACGCCTTGGATAGTATTGAAAAATGTTTTGAGTATAATAAAGGAGAATTTTCATTACAAACAGATATCTCTGATGAATTACTCTTAGGCTTTTTATCGTCTTCATTACAGACATTTTTTGAATTCGAAAATGGAACCAAACTTAAAGAGTTTTCTCAGGGATTAGGAATAAGTAATCTAATATTTATGTGCCTAAAGGTAGAAGCATTTGTCCAACAATATCAATCTGATGTAGTGGATATCTTTGTCATTGAAGAACCAGAAGCCCATATGCACCCACAAATGGAAAGAATGTTAATCAAATTTTTAAATGAAATATTGCTAAACGAGGATAATAACCGTGTGCAGGGAATTATTACGACACATTCTAGTGAGATAATTAAGTGTTCCGATTTAAAAAATATTAGAGTATTAAGAATTGATAAACTATTAAAAAGTGCTGTTTATGATATGAATTTATTTAAACAGAATTTGGAAACAGAAGAAGAAAGACAATTTTTCTCATTTTTATTCTCTATAAACTATTCAGATTTGATATTTGCGAATAAAGTCATTATGTATGAAGGAGATACTGAAAAATTATATATTGAAAAACTCTTAGCAGAAAAAGAATTTGAAGGATTGTCAAATCAATATGTTTCTTTTGTACAGGTGGGTGGTGCGTATACTCATTGGTACAGAAAGTTGGTGTATTTCCTGAAAATAAAGACGCTGATAATTACAGATATTGACTATTGCAAAAAATTAACATCAATCGATGAAATCAAAGATGATGATGGAATTACAAATGCAGGCTTAATTCAGTATTATAAGGACTACGTTACTGTTAACATAATAAAGAGAGATATTTTGCCATATTGTGAACATAAGTGTAGGAAACAATTAAAAGATTGCCTTTATGAAAAAACGGAAATGGAAAGGATATCTTTAATACAGTCAGATTTTCGGAAAAAGCCATGCCCTAAAATAAAAAAACCAGATTATTCTATTATGAAGAAAAAACCTACTGTAGTAGATATTGATTCGTGGATAAAAAATCCTGATTGTGAATTGATTAAAGTTGTATCACAAGGAGAAGCTGATGCGTATACTCGTACATTGGAAGAGGCGATGCTATGCAAACTCTTAGGAATTACAGTAGAGAGCAAAAAAAGTTCGGATTGGTGGGAAAAACAGATATCGATTAATAAAATTAAATTGGATATTCCAACTAGAAAAAAGAATATAACGGTAAGAGATATTTTAAATGAGAATAAAAATAACAAAACAGATTTCATGTATTCAATAATTTTATCGGAATTACATTTAAAAGCTTTACCGAATTATATACGGGAGGGATTAATTTGGCTGATGTAAAGAAATTGAATAATATGTTTTTAGTTAACGCACCGGCAGGTAGCGGAAAAACGACATACATTGAAAATACGATTATTAATCTACTTGCCCAATATCCTAATCGTAGAATACTAAGCATTACTTATACAAATAGAGCAAAGGAAGAATTAAATTCTAGAATTAATAGTAAAAATGTTACAGTAGATACAATTCATTCATTTCTTTCTGACTTTGTTGGTCTTTACTTTTCAAAACCAGAGGTGATTGATTTATACCTTCAAGTGTTTGAAAAGAAGATAAAGGCACTGATTGACAATGGAGAAGATGATTCCAAAAATGCAAGATATATTGATAAGTTTGGAAAACTGGATTTTGAAACTATTAAAAATAATCTACATAAAGTTTTTTACAATGAGCAATCCTATAGTAGCTATTATTATGGAGGGCTTTCTCATGATGATATGTTATTATTTTGTCGCAAGATGTTTGAAAAGTTTGAGATGTTAAAAAAACGTTTATCTAATAAATATAGGTATATTTTTATCGATGAGTACCAAGATACATCTGCGGATGTGTTATATATTTTTTATCAATCTGTGCTGAATACGAGCAGTACCTTATACTTGCTTGGAGACAAAATGCAAGAGATATACAATAATTACGACGGTTCTTTTAATACTATACTTAATAAGTTTAATCAAGATGATGACTTGCGTATTAATTATCGTTGTTCTTCAAATATTGTTGGAATTCTCAACAACTTGTATAATGATGAGAAATTTTTTCAGCAACCAAATAAATCTAGTGGAAAAGTCAATCCTACTATTGTGATAACAAATGATTTTTCGGAGTCTTTTATGGAGCAATTTAAAGATTATATGCAGTTATATCTGTTTAATCGTGAACGTTTTGAAAAGATTGGAGCAAGTGATTTATATAGTGCATTATCAGATATGAAAGCGTATAAATTTCCTTCTCAATATACGCCTGTCGATGTGTTGACAGATACGACAAATGATAATCCTGATAAATTATTTCGGATATTATTTTGTGTTTGTGATTTTATTAAAATGGTAAGTATGGCTGCCTACGGCAAAAGCATTCAATTTGCTAGAGAAAAAAAGCAAATATTTAACAGTGGATTTACTAATATTGAATTTCATAATGATAAAATCATTTTCTATGATAAAGTTCAAAAATTAGAGGAAGCATATGATTTGTCGACGATGACCATACAAGGGTTTTGTGAATTTCTGACTGACAATGAATATTGTAATAAGGATATTTTTCTTCCGTTTATAGAAGATACGGAATATGAAAAAGTGTTGAAAGTGTCGTTGTCACAACTGCATGCATTATATGCATATTTAGGTGCTCCTAGCGTTTCTACACAGCATGGAGTAAAAGGTGAAGGACATAATAATGTTTGCTTTATTGCCGAAGATTCAACCCGAAATCCAATAGTTTATATGTATGAATTTTTTCAGTTGTTATGTGCTGAGGATATTAATTTAACGGATTTTCAGAATTTTTATTATGATTATGTATCCGAAATAAAATCAATTAATTTAACATATTTAAAACCAGCTAAAACGTATAAAGCTCATGAGGGAGAATATTTACAATATGCTCAGTATATAAAAAACAAGTATAAGGACAATAAATATTTTTTGTTTTGTCAACAAAAATATTATGATAAGTATTTGGGCAATCCTAATTCAACTAATGCAAAAGACTGCTTTAAATCAACAAAAATTCAAGGCATTTTATGGGCATATAAATTATTTTATGTAGGATGCTCTCGTGCAAAAGAAAATTTAGTTATTGTAATAGATGAGAACAAAATAGCTCCGTTTAGAAAAGAATTTATAAAAAGAATGACAGCAATAGGGTTTGATGTTAATGGAATATAAATTTGGAAAAGTGCTATTAACTTAACAGCAGCACAGGCAGCTATCGCAAATAGGTAGGAGTTCTCTTTCCTTTGAATTGCCGCTTAGTTTCGAGCAGGCAGTAGCCTATCGAAAGGCTAACGGACAGTATGTAAGGAAAAATCAGTGGAGAGATACCACTGTAAGGGTATATTCATAGACCTTGATTAGCAATTAAATACGATAAGCGTATTATTAGAAATAGTGGTACGCTTATTTTTTTGTCCCTTTTTGCAGATTTGTCTTTTCCCCTGCTTTCAAATATAATGAAGCTAAAGAAGTGGAGGTGTGCTTATGAGAGAGAAATTTAATCATCTATATTTGGATAGCCACGAAAGAAAACTTTTGATACATAGCCTTGTAGAGTTAAAAAATCAACTTATTCAGCAAGGCAGATATACGGATTGTATTGACGAGCTTATTTTTAAGGTCATAAAGTAAACGGTAGAACCCGAGTACCTTTTTAACACCTTCAATTTATGCCATAATTATACTCAACAGAGTAACATTGTCTAAAAAGTTCAGTACTCAACTTTTTAGACTGACTCTCATGAGTGGAGGTGTGATCATGATTGAAGAAACCAGCCTTGTAGCCCAACAGGTAAGACTCAGGCAATGGGCAGAACAGATCAGAGACTGCCAGAATCGCCCGGAAGGAATGGACGTATCGGCCTGGTGTGCCCTGCATAACATTACAAAAGCCAACTATTATTACCGTCTTAAGCGTGTACGGAAGGCATGTCTGGATCAGATCCCGGAAGCAGCACATCCTGCTTTTGTGGAACTGCCTGAACCAAAAAGTAAATCAGCTATACCTGCAGTGGGAACACCAGTGATACGCATCACCAGTTCAGACGGACTTTCTGCAGAAATATCTGCATCTGTCTCTCCGGAAATGTTCCGCTGTCTGATAGAGGCATTCCGCCATGCTGAATGATGCCTGTGCTTCAAGGTTCAAAAAAGTTTATCTGGCACCGGGCTTCACGGATCTCCGCCGTGGGATCGATGGTCTGGCATCCATCGTCCGCTTTCAGTATACGCTTGATCCATATGATAAGAATACGCTCTTCCTCTTCTGTGGAAGAAGGAATGACAGGATCAAAGCGCTTCTGTGGGAAGGTGACGGGTTCCTTCTTCTGTATAAAAGATTAGATAACGGTTCTTTCCGCTGGCCAAGGACAGCGGATGAGGCTATGGCTATCACGGATGATCAGTACCGGATGCTGATGCAAGGGCTGGAGATCATTGCCAGGCATCCGATCACAGAGGTCACGAAGACGCCTGACCTCATGTGAATTGTGCAGAATGCTGAAAATAAAAAAATATATAAAGTGCCCTGGCAGTGGATAAAGCGCCGCTGTATGTGCTTATCCACAAAAATAATGCCTGGACAGCATACGGCTGAAACGGATCCTGAGTCATGTGTGGATAACCCATCCGGGAAGCCGTTGGATAACAGCTTTTCAGATGGCTTATCCACCGTCATTTTGCCGGACAGGCAGCGGGGCAGGATTAGCGTTCATACAAAAAATCTGCTATAATCAGAACCAGTATATCAAAGACAGGGAGTTCTGGTTATGGCATTTAAGTACACAGAAGAACAACTGAATAAACTGGATAAGGAGCTGCTGATCCAGCTGTTTCTTGGCATGCAGGATCAGCTGGAAGAACTGACAAAGCAGACACAGTCCCTCAATGACAAGATGCAGCTGATGATGGAGCAGATCGTCCTTTCCAACAAAAACAGATTTGGAAGATCAAGCGAAAAGATGACTGCCCCGGGTCAGATCCGTTTCATGGAAGTGGATGGGAAGATCGTTTTTTTTAACGAAGCGGAAGCGGTCTGTGATCTGTCTGCACCTGAACCGGAAGACCTGGAACTCAGGGTACCAACAAAGAAAAAGCAGGCAGGCAAGAAAGCGGCCGATCTGTCCGGTCTTTCCGTACAGCGTATCGATCATTACATGAGTGTTGAAGAACTGACGGCAAAATTCGGTGAAAACGGATGGAAGCAGCTTCCTGATACCATTTCCAGATGCTACCGTTTTGCGCCGGCAAAAGTCGAAGTGGAAGAACATCATATCGGTGTTTATGCAAGTAAAACAGACGAACATATGGTAAAAGCACCGCATCCGAAGAACCTTCTTCATGGAAGCCTTGTTTCACCGACACTTGCTGCAGCCATTATCAATGGTAAGTATGTCAATGCCGTTCCGCTTTACCGCCTGGAAAAAGAATTCGAGCGGTATGGGTTGGCTATTACCCGGCAGAACATGGCCAACTGGATGATCCGCCTGGCCGAAAATTATCTTGGGGTCATGTATGACTATCTGCACAGCCTACTGTATGATTATCATGTGATCCAGGCGGATGAAACGCCGGTCCTTGTCAATAAAGATGGCCGACCGGCAGGCAGTAAAAGCTGGATGTGGGTCTACCGCTCCGGTTTTATGAATCCGGAGAAGCAGATCATTCTGTATGAATACCAGAAGACCCGCAATGCTTCACACCCGAGGAAATTTCTGAAAGATTATGCCGGCATCTGTGTGACAGACGGCTATCAGGTCTACCATACCCTTGAAAAAGAGAAAGAAGATCTCAGGATCGCAGGATGCTGGGTACACTGCAGACGTAAGTTTCATGAAGCGCTGGAAGTCATGCCGAAAGAACTGAGGAAACAGTCTGTCCTGCATCTGATCATGAACCAGATACAGGCGATTTACCGGGAGGAAGGCAAACTGACGGGATTATCGACAGAAGAAAGACTGACACAGCGTCAGCTGGTGGTAAAACCACTGGTGGATGCTTTCTTTGCATACCTGAAACAGAATGCGGAGAGAGTGCCAAAAAGTGGAAAAACAAAAGAAGCCTTTACCTATGCCCTGAATCAGGAACGTTACCTGAGAGTTTTCCTTGAAGACGGTGATGTTCCAATGGACAATAACGCCAGTGAACGTGCCATCCGTGGATTCTGTATCGGCAAGAAGAATTGGGAGATGATAGACACGCTCCATGGAGCCTCCAGCTCTGCGATCATTTACAGTATAGCCGAAACTGCAAAAGCAAACCGATTGAAACCGTATGAGTATTTCGAATTTCTGCTGACAGAGATCCCGAAGCATATGGATGATAAAAATACCGATTTTCTGTCAGATCTTCTGCCATGGTCAGACGCACTGCCGGAAAATATACGAAAACCAAAAAGTCAGGACAATAAATAGCATGGCCGCAAAAGCGGCCCGATATTCGTCAAGGTACCCGGGTTCTACCGTTTACGTCATAAATGCACCGACCAAGAGAATGAAAATTGAATATGTCTAAGGCAGATTACAAAGCCGCTTATTCTTATTGATTTTAAGAGTAGGCGGCTTTTTTGCGTTCTCTGGTACTGTTTACATAGCCACCTTGACAAAGTGGCTAAATCTATGTGAAAGGAGGACGCATCTATGTCAAATTGCAAAGTAATTGCTCTGACTAACCAGAAAGGTGGTGTCGGTTATGAAAAGTAAGTTATTATGCAAAGTGGAGCCCACACTTTGTTGATTATATAAAATATATGGGCTCTTCAGACTTTGCATAATTCGGAAATACTCCTTACAGCGACTTCAACCAATCGAGAAGGTCTTTGTCCTTTTTCCATGTCGGTAATTCATCAGATGCCGGGCTGCTGTAAGCCTCCATCAAAGCTTTCCGTTTCATCTTTTCATCTGCTCGTGCGTAGATTTCAGTTGTTGAAATGTCAGAATGACCCAGTAAATCTCTGATATAAACAAGATTGACACCAGATTGAAGCAGATGCATTGCTTTGCTATGTCTCAGCCAATGAGGTGTAATCTCAGCAGAGATGTCTTTTACTCCCATTGCCTGAGCCTGAGCTGCATACTTTTTCAAAATATATGTTACACCAGCTCTTGTCAGCGGTTTGTTACCACGATTAGTGAATAATGGA
>ENA-OQKY01000087-OQKY01000087.1-human-gut-metagenome-genome-assembly--contig:-NODE-87-length-127121-cov-12.381042_pt1 | contig 127121 bp, 134 predicted proteins | sample MGYA00242652_ERZ504805 | MGnify/ENA primary metagenome ERZ504805 (study PRJEB26092, sample SAMD00036400) | human gut metagenome | host: Homo sapiens | study: EMG produced TPA metagenomics assembly...
CCTTTTACTGTTTTGGTTCGTTTAGAACCGTTCGTTTTGTTACTAATGAATGTAAAAGAATTTTCGATTCATGTGTTTCACTGTTCAGTTATCAAGGTTCCTGTCAGTTTTTGACAGCTTTGATATTCTATCATATCGCTTTGTGCTTGTCAAGAACTTATGACAATTAAAAATTTATTTTTAATTGTATTGTTTTTCAAAAGTTTTTTACGTTGTGTCGAAGCTTCTTTCAACTACGCTAAACCTTTGCATTTACTCACAAAGCTTTTAAGCAAAGCTCATTTTCAATGTCATAAATCGTTGTCGTTTTTGCGACAGCTATAACAGATTATCATATATCCGATCGCTTGTCAACAACTTTTTTCTCTTTTTTTAAGAGAAAACGGAGAAGGAGGGATTTGAACCCTCGCGCCGCTATTAACGACCTACTCCCTTTCCAGGGGAGCCCCTTCAGCCGCTTGGGTACTTCTCCAGGCTGAATAAAACAACAGTTTGAAAGTAAGCTTTCAAATAACTGTTTCTCTATATATCCAAAAGCATCATAACTGATCTTGAACTCGTCACTCTGATTCGTTCTCGATATCTGCTTTCGGGAACGGAGAGAGTGGGATTCGAACCCACGCGCCCTTGCGGACAAACGGTTTTCAAGACCGCCTCGTTATGACCACTTCGATATCTCTCCATGTTTGTCACTCGGTCAGCGACAAGTGGTATCTTATCACTTATGTCGGAAGTTGTCAATAGATTTCTCTAATTTTTTTCCAAAATTTTCTCAGCGACAAGAATGTCCTCCGGCGTAGTGATTTTAATGTTCTCATAGGAACCTTCCACCAACTTAATTTTCAAGTTTCCAAAGCGCTCCATGACCATGGCATCATCTGTAATATCCTCCATGCTCTGCTGCCGCGCTTCCTCATATGCTTCCCGGATCGCAGTGTATGAAAAAATTTGGGGTGTCTGAATATTCCACACCAGACTTCGCCTGGGTGTAGACACTACCATTCCATTTTCATCTGCAATTTTTATGGTATCCTTAGAAGGCATCCCAGTCACACAGGCACCATAGGCGAGAACCGCCTCTTTTCCTCTTATGATCATATCATCCGTCAAAAAAGGTCTGGCTCCATCGTGAATGAACACATAATCGCAGTTCTCACAGGCGCGCAAACCGGCATATACAGAATCATAGCGTTCTTTACCGCCTGCTATCACTGCTTTTACTTTTGAGAAACCATATGTTTCTATAATTTCCTGTTTGCAGAAATTTATACTCTCTTTTCCTGTAACAACAATAATTTCTTCAATTTCCCTGCTTTTTTGGAAACAGGACAGACTGTAGTACAGCACCGGTTTCCCCTTAATAAGAAGAAACTGCTTCTGTACTTTACTGTTCATTCTCTTTCCCTGGCCTGCTGCCAGCACAATTGCGGTGGATTTCATCAGCGTTCTCCTAATCTCAGATTTGGAACTGCATTCAGATCAAGGCCATGCCTGGTTCCTTTTTCAAATTCATAAAAAGCTGCCACTCCTATCATGGCTGCGTTGTCTGTACAAAAAATAGGAGATGGATAATAAAACTGGATCTTGTGTTTCCTGCAGGCTTCTTCCATAGCTGTGCGAAGACCGCTGTTTGAGGCTACGCCTCCTGCTATTGCCAGCTTGTGGATCTTATAGTCTTTTGCCGCTGCTATAGCGTGTTCTACAAGCACTTCAACAACACAACGCTGAAAAGAGGCCGCTACATCTGCCGCCACAATCTCTTCTCCCTGCATTTTGCATTTATTCAAATGGTTCAGTACAGCAGATTTAACACCGCTAAAGCTGAAGTCATATGGTGCCTCATCTACTTTTGCCTTTGGAAAATCAAAGGCGTGGGCATTTCCTTCTCTGGAAAGCTGGTCTATTTTTGGGCCGCCCGGATAGCCCAGCCCGATGGCTCTTGCCACTTTATCAAAGGCTTCGCCTGCTGCGTCATCTCTTGTTCTGCCCAGGATTTCAAACTCACCGTAATCTTTTACGATCACCAGATGCGTATGACCGCCAGACACTACCAGACACAGGAACGGGGGTTCCAAATCAGGGTGCTCAATATAGTTTGCCGAAATATGGCCTTCTATATGATGCACTCCTACCAACGGAAGATCTTTCGCAAAGCTGATGGCCTTTGCCTCCGCCACTCCCACAAGCAGCGCACCCACAAGCCCCGGCCCGTAAGTGACACCTATGGCGTCTAAATCATCAAGCGTTACATCCGCCTCTTTCAGAGCCTCCTCAATAACCTGATTGATTTTTTCAATGTGCTTTCTGGAAGCGATCTCCGGAACAACGCCTCCGTACAGTTTGTGAAGCTCTATCTGAGACGATATAATATTAGATAATACGGTCCTTCCGTTTTTTACCACAGATGCGGCTGTCTCATCACAGGAGCTTTCTATTGCAAGGATCAATACATCCTCTTTGGTATTCTCCATTTTACATTCTCCTTTTTCACAGAACTTATTCTTCCTCAAACTGCAGTTCCACGGACTGCCTGTCCCTGGCTGCTATAGCGTTTGGAAATACTTTTGCCGCTTCCACAAGAGCTTCCTCCGGGCGGACAAGAGAAGGACTGTAGTGTGTCAGCCACAATTCTTTTACCTGTGCCTCTTTTGCCAGTAGTGCTGCTTCTTGAAAAGTCATGTGCTTGTGAGCTTTTGCCTTTTCCTCTTTGTCCTGCTCTCCATACATACCTTCACATATAAACAAATCGGAATCCTTTGCATGTTCTGCAATGGTTCTCACTGGGCGGGTATCTGTGGTATAGGTCAATTTGATCCCTTTCCTGACAGGCCCCAGTACCATATCCGGAGTATATATTTTCCCATCCGCCTCAATGGTCTGGCCTTTCTGAAGAGGATTCCAGTATTGCAGAGGTATCCCCTGCTCTTTTGCGCGGGCCGCATCGAACTTGCCGCCTCTTTTGATCTCAATAGAATAGCCATAGCAGGTTACGTTGTGATTTACACGGAACGCTGTGATATGATATCCGCAGATTTCCATCTTTTCCTCCGGCTGTGTCAGTTCTATACAATGTATATCAAAGGGAAGCTCCGGAGCGATAACCCGAAGGGCCGAAACAACCCGAACCAGCCCTTTGGGACCGATCAGAGTCAGCGGTTCCGTCCGCTCTGCATTTCCCATGGTTAAAAGAAGCCCCGGAAGCCCGCTGATATGATCTGCATGATAATGTGTAAAGCAGATCACATCAATCGGCTTGAAACTCCATCCTTTTTCTTTTACAGCGACCTGTGTGCCTTCGCCGCAATCTATCATAAAATTACTGCCGTTATAACGGGTCATAAGTGAGGTGAGTTTCCGCCTTGGAAGCGGCATCATACCTCCGGTGCCCAACAGACAAACATCCAGCATCTGTCATTTCCTCATTTCTCTTCCATTCTTTATTGACTGCGTTTCTATCTTAGCACACATTTTTTTCCACTACAACAATTCCTTTTCAATTTTCTCTGTAACAGGTATGGCAAATCCGCGGATGATCTCGTCGTAACAATCTTCACACAGGTCAAATTGATGGCGCTGTGTATCTTTTTTGGAGAAGTATCCCCAGGCTATATCAACAGGGAGTACCCCTTCCATAGCTATGCCATTTTCCACATGCAGTTTTTTTCCGCAGCGGTTGCAGTATAGCTCTGTGAGCGTTCCCGTTTCCTTTTTTTCGTATTTTCGCATCGTCTTTGTCCTCCTGCCTTGTGCTTGTAAGCCAAACCATTTCTCTTTTTTGTGTCTTCTCTGTCATTATACAGAAAATATGTATAAAAACCCAGTGGGAAACAGTTGCAGATATAGAAAAAGATAGCAGATCTGCTATCTTTTACACATAACCACGGCGTGCTCTTTAGGTGCCTCATAGAAATTCTTTCTTATTCCTGCCTCTTCAAATCCACAGGAGCGGTACAGGGAAATTGCCCTCTCGTTGCTCTGGCGCACTTCCAGATAGAAGGAGGACACCCCTGCTTTTTTACCCGCGTCCAGAAGTACTTCCACAAGCTGCCGTCCTATGCCGTTTCCCCAGCCGGAAGCTTTTACAGAGACATTTGTTATCTCGCCTTCGTCTAAAGCGGTCCACATACCCGCATATCCTGTGATGACACCGTCAAGTTCTGCCACAAAATAGACTGCATTGGCAGACTGTACAGCCTCCAGAAAACCGGACACTTTCCACGGGCGGGAAAAGTTTTCCGCTTCGATCTGCGCTGCTGCCTCTGCATCTTCGGGACACATCTCTCTAATTGTCAGCATTTTTTTCATTTGCCAGGCGGGCTGCCCGTTCTCTCTCCGCCTGTGATACTCTCAGGTAATCAGGCTGGTGGTCAGCCGCAGATTCCGTTTTTCCTTCTTTATAGTAGATTTGGGCAAGGGCAGCCACAGCAGCAGCCCTCTGTTTGTTTACATGCGCCGGCGCAAAAGAATAGGGAACACAACAGGACTGCTCTATGAGTTCTCTGTATACAGGTACGCCGTCACCCAGAAAAATGACGGATTTTCCCGTCTTATTTAGTTCCTCTATCAGTTGAGTCATGGGCAGGGCGTCTTGTTTTTTTAATATTTTCAGAGCATGGTTTTCAAAGCAGTACAGACCTGTGTAGACCTGTTTTCTTCTGGCATCCATGATGGGACAGATCAGGGTATCCGGCGCTGTATCATACAGATTGTAAGCAAGGGCATCTACTGTGGGAACTCCTATCAGAGGCTTGTCCAGTGCAAGACCCAGACCCTTTGCTGTTGCGGAGCCTATTCTGAGACCGGTGAATGAACCCGGTCCGGCAGCTACTGCTATAGCATCAATGGAATTCAAATCCAGGGATATGGCTTTTTTCACCTGATCCAGCATGGGAAGCAGCGTCTGGGAATGGGTCTTCTTATAATTCATGGTGTATTCAGCTACCAGTATGTCATCTTCCACAACAGCAACTGATGCTACAAGTCCGGAGCTGTCAAGAGCTAATATTTTCATTGTTTTTTATCTCCTTATTCATTTAAGCCTTCTATAGTTATTTTGCGGTAATCAAATCCCTGGGAAGGATCTTTTTCTATGGTGATCTTTATAACATCCGGGGGAAGAAGTTCCTCGATCAGCTCTGCCCACTCTATGAGGCAGATGCCCTCACCGAAAAAGTAATCGTCGTATCCGATCTCCTCCATCTCTTCAATATCTCCGATGCGGTAGACATCAAAATGGTAGAAGGGGAGGCGGCCGCTTTCGTATATTTGAACTATTGTGAAGGTTGGGCTGTTGACCGGCTCTTCTATGCCAAGGCCTTTGGCTACGCCCTGGGTAAAGACGGTTTTTCCGGTGCCCAGGTCACCGTTCAGGGTGTAAATTTGACCGGGGGTGGCTTTTTGGGCGATGGAATAGCCTAAGGAAAATGTTTCTTTTGGTGTGGTGGTTTCTATTATTTTCATTTTATGGGTGGCTCCTTTTTTTATATGAAGCGGACGGGGAGGCCGTTGGGAGGGGCAGGGCGTGTGATGGCGGGAGCGAAGCGCTGCGCTTGGTCAGAAGCTAACCTGCTCCCAGTCACTAAATTCGTCAGCAAAGGCGTCCTCATTAAGTGTCTGGGGCAGGTGGATCTTCTGCCCGCTCCACTATACATCGCTCCCGCCATCACACGCCCTGCCCCTCCCAACGGCCTCCCCTGGTGTTCTCAGGCGGTAGATTGGAATGCTGAAGGTTATGGTTATTGCAGAACTGTGATTATTGCGGAAGTTTAATATATTGTGTATATTGTTTTACTTACATAATTACTTACATATTTTGCTGTAATGCTCATTTTGTGTAATATTCTTACTGCCTAATGTTCATCATAAATGACGTTCACCTGAAATGATATTCCTGTAAAATGATGCTATAAGTTATAATATAATATAATCTTTTGCGCCACAAGTATAAAAAAGAAATTTCTTGCACCTTTTATTTTTAGAGATTATAATAGAGAAAAATGTTTAAAAGGAGATTTTTAATATGAGTAATCCTATTGTTACGATCACTATGGAAAATGGAGGCGTGATCAAAGCGGAATTGTATCCGGATGTTGCGCCGAATACTGTGAATAATTTTATTAGTTTGGTTAAAAGCGGATTTTATAATGGACTTGTTTTCCACCGAGTGATCCGTGGATTTATGATCCAGGGCGGCTGTCCCCAGGGAACCGGAATGGGCGGCCCGGGATATTCTATCAAAGGTGAATTCAACGCCAACGGAGTTAAGAATGATCTGAAGCATGACGTCGGGGTTCTGTCTATGGCTCGCGCTATGGATCCTAACTCTGCGGGAAGTCAGTTTTTCATCATGCATGAAAATTCACCGCATCTGGATGGACAGTACGCAGCCTTCGGTAAGGTGACGGACGGAATGGATGTGGTAAACGCTATCGCTGAGGTTCAGACAGACTATAGTGATCGTCCTATGGAAGCACAGACGATCAAAAGTATGACTGTAGAGACCTTCGGAGAGGAATATCCGGAACCAGAAAAGTTTTAAATCATAGTCCCTGATACCGTGGACACGTGGCTGTCGCACAAATGATCAAAAGATCATAGGTGTGACAGCCCCTTTTTATGTGGAACACTGGGTTTTCGCAGAAAATAAGATGACGCACTGTTTTTGTGCGGCACCTTATTATATATCAGTCTTCAAATGCGATATATTCACCATCCAGGGAGGTATAGTACAGCTCTTTTAAGGCCGTAATGACTGCCCGGCCGCTGGTAGCTTCTGTGACGGCTTTTTTTATAGAGTTTTCTTCGGACTTTTTGGTAAGTATCTGAAGCTTTACCTCCTCGGTATATTGGGATTCCATAATGGGGATACCCCGCTGTCCAAAGAGGTATTGAAGTTTCCCCACACCGTTATAATCCGTTCCTATCTCCAGAAGAACACCCTGATATTTTGTAATGACGCGGCTGCAGGCAAGTCCTTCCTGAGCTGCCTTTGAATAGGCCCTTACAAGACCGCCTGTTCCTAAGAGAGTGCCGCCAAAGTACCTGGTCACCACTATGGCTGTATTGCATAACTCCTCACCTAAAAGGACATCGAGCATTGGCTTGCCCGCGGTCCCTGAGGGTTCTCCGTCATCGCTGCAGCGCACAGTCTCCCTGCGCTCACCGATGATATAAGCATAACAATTGTGGGTGGCATTCCAGTATTTTTTCCGCATCTCTTCGATGAAACTGAGGGCTTCCTCTTCAGACTTTACAAGTCTTACTGTGGCGATGAAACGTGACTTTTTTTCTGTGATCTCACCCTCGCCGCCCTCGTAGATCGTGTTGTATTGTTCCAGCATGGGGTCCTCCTTTTGCTGCCAAAGAGCAGATAATGATTCTGGAACTATCATATCACAAATTGTAAAATGCGGGTAGTGGCTGATGATAATGTCTTTTTAAAGTTATAACTTTTCTCTTAAATTCCATTAAATTTATAAGTTCTACTTTATTTCGGTATGCCATTTTGCTATAATAGGGACGTATACTGCTTATATTGCCCTCTTATCTTTACCGGAAAACGGATTCCGCAGGCCATGGTTCGGCCTGATTCTGTATAGATGGTATGGGTATGGTATATAATCAGGAAAAGGAGGCAAACTACATGAATTTTGGAAAACGTGCGACTGACAAGAAGCGTAATTCGCTTTCCTCCCGCTCTACCATGATGGGGAAGAAAGCCCATGTTTCTTTTATACGCATCATTTTCATTTCCCTGATTGCCATTATGGTAATCGGCGGCTGCGTAGGTTTTGGTGCCTTCAAGGGTCTGCTGGATAATGCGCCGGATATTAGGGACGTAAATATAATGCCAATCGGTTCAGCAACCTTTGTCTATGATTCTGGCGGCAATCAGCTTCAGAAACTGACAGCACCTAACTCTAACCGTATGCCGGTCACTATTGATAAAATTCCTCTAGATCTGCAGCATGCAGTAGTCGCCATTGAGGATGAGCGTTTTTATGAACACAACGGTATTGATCTGCGCGGTATTGTCCGCGCGGGGGTAAAAGGCATCACAAGTGGTTTTAAATTCTCAGAAGGCGCCAGTACCATTACTCAGCAGCTTCTGAAAAACAATGTATTCAAAGACTGGACCAATGAGTCTATGGTGGAACGTTTTAAACGTAAATTCCAGGAACAGTACCTGGCCATCCAGCTTGAAAAACAGTTAAAAGATAAGGATCAGATTCTGGAAAGCTATCTGAATACGATCAACCTGGGCAATGGCAATTATGGTGTACAGGCTGCCGCACACGGTTATTTTAATAAGGATGTGAGCGAGCTGACACTCTCGGAATCCACAGTTATCGCTGGTATCAGCCAGAACCCAACGCGTTTTAACCCGGCAGTCAATCCGGAAGAGAACGCGAAAAGGCGTAAGGATGTCCTGGATCACATGCTGGACCAGGGTTATATTACAAAAGAGCAATATGACGAATGTCTGGCAGACAATGTTTATGACCGCATCCAGGCAGTAGAGGCGGAATCCTCTGAGGAGGACGATACTTATACCTACTTCATTGATGAGCTGACAAGACAGGTGATCGACGACCTGATGACTCAGAAAGGCTATTCCGAACAGCAGGCCTACAATGCTCTGTACAGCGGCGGTCTGCGTATCTACACAACACAGGACCCGCAGATCCAGCAGATTTGCGACGAGGAATACAGCAACCCGGAAAACTTCCCTGCCGGGACACAGGTGGGACTTGATTATGCACTGACGATCGCCCATCCAGACGGGACAGAGGAAAATTTCAGCAAAGAGATGATGACCACCTATTTCAAGGCTGAAGATCCTAATTTTTCTCTTCTTTTTGACAGCCAGGAACAGGCCGAATCCTATATAGAAGCCTTTAAGGCAGCCAAGACCGAGGATGGAAGCACAGTCATTGCGGAGCAGAAATATTTTACGCCTCAGCCCCAGTCCTCTATGTGCATTATGGACCAGCATACAGGATATGTGAAAGCGATCGTAGGCGGACGCGGTGAAAAAGCAACCAGTTTGTCCCTGAACAGAGCCACCAGAACGGTAAGGCAGCCCGGTTCTACCTTCAAAATTGTGTCTACCTATGCGCCGGCACTGAATGAGTGCGGCAAGACACTGGCAACTGTCTATGATGATGAACCTTACCAATACAAAAGCGGCAAACCGGTAAACAACTGGCTGACAGGCAGCTTCGGCGGACCTACAACAATACGGGAAGCGATTGTTAATTCTGTCAACGTAGTAGCTGTAAAATGTATTACCGATATAACACCACAGCTTGCATATGATTATCTGCTGAAATTCGGTTTCACCACTATTGTGGATACACTCACCATAGACGGCAATGTGTACTCTGATATCGGACAGCCCACCGCTCTGGGTGGTATCACAAGAGGTGTGAGCAACCTGGAACTGACTGCCGCCTATGCGGCAATTGCCAACAACGGAACTTATATCAAGCCTATGTTTTACACAAAGATCCTGGATGAAGATGGCAATGTATTCCTTGACAATACACCGGAAAAGACAAAAGTCATTAAACCAAGTACCGCATATCTGCTCACCAGTGCTATGGAGGATGTTGTAGACCATGGTACAGGTACCAGACTACAGCTGAACAATATGCATGTAGCCGGTAAGACAGGTACAACAGAGGGTTATAATGACCTTTGGTTTGCAGGATATACCCCTTACTACACCTGCACGGTCTGGTCAGGATACGATGACAACACAAAACTGCCGTCCGGTGATTACAGAACTTATCATCAGGATTTATGGCGCAAGGTTATGCAGAGGCTCCATGAGGACAAGACAGATACTGATTTCAAGATGCCGGCCACAGTGGAAAAAGCTACCGTCTGCAGTGAGACAGGCCTTCTTCCCAATTATGCCTGCCCAACTATAACGGAGTATTTTGAATCCGACGAGATTCCAAAGAAACGGTGTAATGTACACTCTAATAGAGTCTATACTCCGCCGGCGGAAGAAACCAACGAACCGCCTGCTGACACACCGACAGATACCCCCACAGACACCCCGGCTAATCCGCCCACAGACAATAATACGCCGCCGGATACTCCCGGTGACACACCGACAGATAATCCGGGAGGTGATACACCTACGGACAACCCGGACACACCGGATACTCCCGACAATCCCGATACTCCAACTCCTCCTGATGAAGGCGGAGAGGGAACCGGCGGTGAGACAGAGTAAGTCATAGAAAAGGGAGCAGCATCTATTCAAACCAATAGATGCTGCTCCCTTATTTTGCCCGTAACTGTGTGGTACTGAACCGTTACGGGCATTGTTACCTTTTTTCTTACATTATTTACTCAGGATCAATTTAGCTGCACCGTAAATGCCCGCATCATTGCCCAGAGTTGCCAGCTTGATCTTTGTGTCTTTGCAGGCTGTAAATGCATACTGTCTGTAGTATTTTTCAACACAGTCGATCAAAACCTGTCCGGCCTTGGAAACACCGCCGCCGATCACGATCACATCCGGGTCTGCAACACAGGAAAACACAGCCAGAGCGTTGCCCAGATAACGTGAAAACTGATCCACCACCTGAGCAGCCAGGGCATCTCCCTCTTTATAGGCGTCAAAGACATCCTTTGCGGTCACATTCCCAATACCGCGCAGTACAGACTCATCCTGGCAGGATGCCATAGCACGCCTTGCCAGTCTGGCTATACCCGTTGCTGAAGCATATTGTTCCAGACATCCTTTGTTGCCGCAGTTACAAGCCTCTTCCTCATTTATCTCCACAGATGCATGTCCGATCTCACCGCCAGCTCCGTGAGCGCCTGTCACCATTTTTTCATTAACAATGATACCACCGCCAACACCGGTTCCCAGAGTGACCAGGATCAGGTTTTTAGAGCCTTCTCCTCCGCCCTTCCACATCTCGCCCAGGGCTGCCACATTTGCGTCATTTCCGGCCTTTACCACAAGACCTGTCAAGTCTGCCAGTTCCTTTTCGATATTCTTCCTTCCCCAGTGAAGATTAACTGCACAGGGAATCTCTCCGTTTTCATTTACAGGTCCGGGAATTCCGATTCCCACACCGGTTACATTTTCTTTTTCAATTTTTTTCTCTTCCATCTTCTTCAGAATCGTTTTAGCAATATCCGGAAGAATTTCTTTTCCTTCGTTCTCCACGCGGGTTTTGATCTCCCACTTTTCCTCCACGGTTCCATCTGTCTGAAACAGGGCGCATTTTACACTGGTTCCTCCCAAATCTATTCCAAAACACCATGCAGCCATCAGTCTTCGTCCTCCTCGCTTCTCTTCTTTGCCATATTTTCCTGTACACGGCGGTACAGCTCCTGAGCCGCATTGTAGCCCATCTTTTTCTGCCTGTGGTTGACAGCAGCGGACTCTACAATGACAGCAAGATTTCTGCCTGGTCGGATAGGAAGTGAATGACATACGATCCTGTTGCCTAAAAACTCTGTATATTCCTCTTCCATCCCCAGACGGTCATATTCTCTGTCTTTGTTCCACTCTTCCAGTTTGATGACCAGGTCAATAGACTGGGTGTTCTTTACACTCTCCACACCAAACAGGGTCTTTACATCAATGATCCCGATACCCCGCAGTTCGATGAAATGACGGGTAATATCCGGCGCTGAACCTACCAGGGTCACATCACTGACACGGCGGATTTCCACCACGTCATCGCTGACAAGACGATGTCCTCTTTTGATCAGTTCCAGAGCTGCCTCGCTTTTTCCGATACCGCTCTCACCCATGATCAGCACACCTTCACCATATACATCCACCAAAACACCATGGATAGAGATACAGGGCGCAAGCTGCACATTCAGCCAGCGGATGATCTCAGCCATAAAAGTGGAGGTTGTCTGCTCTGTGACCAGAATAGGTACCTGATATTTCATAGCCAGAGCCAGCATATCCTCATCCGGTTCTGTCATGGTACTGAAGATCACACAGGGAATCTGACTGGAAACAAAACGTTCAAAGGCCTCTATTTTTTTCTCACGCCCCAAATGAAGCAGGTATGTATACTCTACATATCCGATTATCTGTACCCGCTCATTCTCAAAATGCTCCAGATACCCTGTCAGCTGCAATGCTGGACGGTTAATATCCGGGGTGGTGATCCTGTTCTTGGAAATATCAATATCCGGTGTCTTATTATACAGCCTTAGTTCCTGTATCAGCTTTTTCAGTTCTACACCTTTCATATGGCACGCTCTCCTTTTCAACATTCTTCGCAACTGTTCAGAGTCTATATCCTTTCAGCCATGGATTCCGCCTGCCGCAGACATGTTCTCACGATCCACCCCATAAGGTGCGGACCTGCCGGACAGTTGCTGTTCTTCCTATCTAGTTTATCATAAGGCATTTGGAAGTTCAACAAACCTGCCCAAACTATTCCTTTTTTTCTTGTTCCTCATGAAAAAACCGGTACACAGCCTCTGCTGCCCGCTCATTCATGGAGGGAACTGCCTTTAACTCCTCCATGGATGCCTCCTTGATCTTATCCGGTCCCGGGAACTGCTTCATAAGAGCCTTTCTCCTGGCAGGACCTATGCCGGGAATATCATCCAGAATAGAATGCACCTGTCCTTTACTTCTGAGAGAACGGTGGAATTCAATGGCGAAACGGTGGGCTTCGTCCTGGATCCTGGTGATCAGCTTGAATCCCTCACTGTCTCTGTCTATGGGAATTTCCTTATTGTTAAAATAGAGTCCTCTGGTTCTGTGCTTATCATCTTTTACCATACCGCAGACCGGGATCTGCAGATTCAGCTTGCCCAGCACCTCCAGTGCAATGTTCACCTGTCCCCTGCCGCCGTCCATCATGATCAGATCCGGAAAGCGTGTAAAACTGCCAAATTCCTCGTCCAGATTCTCCTTTCTCCTGGCTTCCTGCTCATCCAGGCCGTGGACAAAACGGCGGGTAAGGACTTCCTCCATACTTGCATAGTCATTTGGTCCCTGAACGGATTTGATGCGGAATTTGCGGTAATCACTGCGTTTTGGCTTTCCTTTCTCATATACGATCATGGATCCAACAGACTGAAACCCACTGATATTTGATATATCGTAGGCTTCTATCCGCTCCATTCCCGGCAGTCCCAGTTTCAGGGCAATCTCTTTGACCGCACCGATGGTTCTGCCTTCTTCACGCTTGATACGCTCTTTGTCCTGGCTGAGGACAAGCTCAGCATTCCTCTGGGCCAGTTCCACCAGTTTTTCCTTTGTTCCCTTCTTTGGTATCCGTATGTGTACTTTTCTTCCCTTTCTCTTTTCCAGCCACTGGGAAATCACTTCACTGTCCTCAATCTCTTCCTGGATCATGATTTCTTTCGGAATAAAAGGTGTTCCCGCGTAAAACTGTTTCAGGAAGCTGGAGATGATCTGTGAACGCAGGTCTTCCTTGTCAACTTTCAAATAAAAGTGATCTCTTCCTATGAGCTTGCCGCCCCGTATAAAAAATACCTGGGCAACGGCATCCTCCCCATCCTGGGCAACGGCAATAACATCCTTGTCCTCCCCGTGCTGGTCTGTGATCTTCTGCCTTTCCCCAATCCGCTTTACACTTTGTATCAGATCCCTGTACTGGGCTGCGTCTTCAAAATTCATCTCCTGAGATGCCGACATCATCTTCTCTTCCAGTTCTTTCAGGATTTCCTTGTGATTGCCGTTAAGGAAATCCAACAGCTTATCCACTTTCTTCCTGTACTCCTCTTTGGAAATATAGCCCTGACAGGGCGCATCACACTGGTGGATCTGATGATACAGACAGGGGCGTTCCCTGCCGATATCTTTTGGAAGATTCCTGCTGCATGTTCTGAGCCGGTATAGCTTTGTGGTCAGCTCCACCACGTCTTTTACCGCCATGGCGCTGGAATATGGGCCGTAATAACGGGATTTGTCTTTCTTAACTCTGCGCACGATCTGTATTCGGGGATAATCCTCCCCAACCGTGACTTTGATAAAGGGATATGTCTTATCGTCCTTCAAAAGAATATTATATTTCGGCGTATGTTCTTTTATCAGATTGCACTCCAGAACCAGAGCTTCCAGCTCGGAATCTGTGATGATATATTCAAATCTGGCTATCTGCTCCACCATCTGCTCCTTACGGATTCCCAGATTACGGCTGCCCTGAAAATACTGGCGCACCCTGTTTTTCAGGCTGATGGCCTTGCCTACATAGATAATAGTATCGTCGGCATCGTGCATGATATAGACACCAGGCTTTGCCGGCAGCTTTTTTAGTTCTTCCTCTATGTTAAACATGTATTCCTCCTCACAGTTTCCGGTTATAGAAAATATCTCTTAACCCGGAAATATTAAAGAAAAAGAAGTTACCGCCGCGCGATAACTCCTTTTATTCTATCATATCCTCCTGTCAAAAGGAACAGGTGTACGATTATTTTTTTTCTTCCTCTTCAGCACTGCTGCCTGAAACAGTACGGATGACCGTATCCTGCTCCGGAGACTGGCTCACCGATGCAGCCCCATCCGTCGGAACATTAAGCGTATCCACTGGCACTTCATTTTCTGCCGGAGCCGGCAAGGCTCCATTTTTTTCGCCGATCCGCTTTTTCTCCTCTGGCTCTTTGATTCCCTTGATCTCTCTGAAAATCTTCATGAACTCTTTGCCTGTGATAGTCTCCCGCTGGATCAGGAAATCAGCGATTTTATCAAGGGCTTCCCTGTTGGCACTAAGCAGACGCTTTGCCTCATCATAGGAAACTTTCAGAAGCTTCATCACCTCATGGTCGATCTCTGTCGCAGTAGCATCACCGCAGTTTAAAACCGCACGGCCGTCCAGATACTGGCTCTGCGTATCCGCAAGGCCCATTAATCCGAAACGGTCAGACATACCATACTGGGTTATCATGGCACGGGCCACTTTGGTAGCCTGCTCAATATCATTGGCAGCACCTGTTGTCACTGTATCAAACACGATCTCCTCAGCCGCACGGCCTCCCAGATATCCCACTAGCATGGCTTCCAGTTCTTTTCTGGTATTCAGGAACTTTTCTTCCTCCGGCACATGCATAACATATCCCAAAGCTCCCATGGTACGGGGTACAATGGTTATTTTTTGAACGGGTTCGGAATCCTTCTGGAGGGCACTTACAAGTGCATGCCCTACTTCATGATAGGAGACAATTTTCCGCTCTTCCGCACTGAGGATCCTGTCCTTCTTCTCCTTACCTACCAGAACCACTTCCACAGCTTCCAGCAAATCCTTCTGGGAAACTGCTTTTCTGCCGTTCTTGACAGCCAGAATGGCCGCCTCATTGATCATATTGGCCAGGTCAGAACCTACGGCTCCTGACGTGGCAAGGGCAATGGCCTCCAAATCCACGGTCTCATCCAGAGAAACACTCTTAGCATGTACCTTGAGAATATTTACCCTGCCCTTTAAATCCGGTCTGTCTACAATGACACGCCTGTCAAAACGTCCCGGACGCAGAAGTGCCGGGTCCAATACCTCCGGCCTGTTGGTTGCTGCCAGGATCAGAAGTCCTTTTGATGTATCAAATCCATCCATCTCAGCCAGAAGCTGATTCAATGTCTGTTCACGCTCATCATTGCCGCCGAATCTGGTATCACGTGTCTTACCGATGGCATCCACCTCATCGATAAAAATAATACAGGGGGCATTTTTCTTGGCTTCCTCGAACAGGTCACGCACACGGGAGGCTCCCACACCTACAAACATTTCCACAAAGTCCGAACCGGACAGGGAGAAAAATGGAACGTGGGCTTCTCCGGCTACTGCTTTGGCAAGCAGAGTTTTACCGGTTCCCGGAGGTCCTACCAGGAGAGCGCCTTTCGGAAGCTTTGCCCCGATAGCTGTGTATTTGCCGGGATTGTGAAGGAAATCAACTACCTCCTGGAGTGATTCTTTGGCCTCATCCTGACCGGCCACATCCCGGAAAGTGACCCCTGTCTCCTTCTGCACATAGGCTTTTGCCTTGCTCTTGCCTACGCCGCCCATCATGCCGCCGCCTTTGTTCATTCGGCGGAACATGAAGCTGAACAGGGCCACCATTAAGACAACCGGTATCAGAATGCTCAGAAGGCTGTATATCAGCTCCCCTGCTATATTCGGCTGCTCCTTGTCGAAATCTTTGATGCCTGCTTTTTCAAGCCTTTTGGTAAGTTCGCTCAAATCCTCCATCAGTGTGGTAGTCTTTGTCTGTGCTGCCACTCCTGTACCATGCTTCAGGGTGATGGTAAGTGTGTCGGATTTCAGGACTACACTTTCTACTTCCCCCTTGTCCAGCATTGTGATAAATTCACTGTATTTTATTTTGCTGGAATCTCCTCTGCCTATTTTTGTCATCATATTCATGCAGAGCAGCATGACTATTATACAAATCAGGAGCACCAAAAGGGACTGCTTATTTTGAGGACTTTTTTTGTTTGGGTCCTGGTTTTTATTTTGGTTTTGATCCATCTCTTTCCTCCTATTATTATCTCTTCTATTATACGGATTGAAACTTGATAAATCAATAAGAAGATTATGAAAAAGACGACACATTTATAAAACTTTTGTTAATTTCCCTGTTATTCTGTGTAATCTGAACAAAATGATATATTTTTCCCGTTGCTACTGGAATTTCCTCTGTCTTTTGTAGTATACTATGGAAGGCGACATCACATACCCCAATATTTTGTAGAATAGAGGCATAGAAAAATGAAAATCGGATTTGATAATGACAAGTATTTGTCCATGCAGTCAGAACACATCCGCCAGCGGATCAATCAGTTTGACAACAAACTGTATCTGGAATTCGGCGGAAAGCTTTTTGATGACTACCACGCATCCAGGGTCCTGCCCGGCTTTGCCCCTGACAGTAAGCTGCGCATGCTGATGCAGCTCTCCGACCACGCAGAAATCGTTATCGTTATCAGCGCCGGCGATATTGAAAAAAATAAAGTCCGCGGAGATTTAGGCATTACCTATGATATTGACGTGCTCCGCCTGATAGACTCCTTCAGAGGCAGAGGCTTTTATGTTGGCAGCGTTGTCATCACCCAGTATTCAGGCCAGAACAGCGCCAATAAATACAAAGACAAGCTGGAAAAACTGGGCATCAAGGTTTATCTGCACTATCCTATCGAGGGATATCCAAGTAATATTCCGCTCATTGTAAGCGATGAAGGATACGGCAAAAACCAATACATTGAAACCACCAAACCCCTTGTGGTTGTCACAGCTCCAGGCCCCGGAAGCGGCAAAATGGCAACCTGCCTGTCCCAGCTCTACCATGAGCACAAAAGAGGCGTTCACGCGGGATATGCCAAATTTGAGACTTTCCCAATCTGGAATATTCCCCTGAAGCATCCGGTAAATCTGGCATATGAAGCGGCAACCGCAGACTTAAATGACGTCAACATGATCGACCCCTTCCATCTGGACGCATACGGTGTGACTACTGTCAACTATAACCGTGATGTGGAAATCTTCCCGGTACTCAGTGCCATATTTGAGCGCATTTTCGGACAGTGTCCTTACCAGTCTCCAACGGATATGGGCGTGAATATGGCAGGAAACTGTATCTTTGACGACGAAGTATGCAAAGAAGCATCCAAGCAGGAAATCCTCCGCCGTTACTATCAGGCTATCGACGGCCTTGCTGAGGGCACACGCACACAGGAAGAGGTCTTCAAGCTGGAGCTTCTGATGAAACAGGCCCACATCTCCACAGATGACCGCAAAGTCACCTCAGCAGCACTGATCCGAGCAGAAGTGACAGGTGCTCCCGCCGCGGCTCTGGAACTTGATGACGGGCGTATCATCACAGGAAAAACCTCAGATCTGCTGGGTGCATCCGCTGCACTGCTGCTCAATACCCTGAAGGAACTGGCAGAGATTCCTCATGAGACCCATGTGATCTCACCGGCCTCCATTGAGCCTATTCAGAAGCTTAAGACAGCATACCTTGGCAGCAAAAACCCACGCCTGCACACCGATGAGGTCCTCATTGCTCTTTCGAGTTCCGCCGCAACCAGCGATGTGGCAAAAAAAGCACTGGAACAGCTTCCCAAATTAAAGGGATGCCAGGTACATTCCTCTGTGATGCTTTCCTCTGTGGACAGGACCATTTTCCAGAAGCTGTCCGTACAGCTGACCTGTGAACCCGTCTATGAACACAAAAAATTATATTGATATAATGAAAAAATACACCCCGTTTTGTGAGAACGGGGTGCTTTTTTATCATATTTTTATTATATTCTTTGCCTGTACCTGTTCAGTGCTCTCTCATCTACAGAGAAAAAAGCATACAGAATCACCTCAGGCAGGGATTTTTACTTGGCTGCGATCAGTCATCATAGCCATTTGGGTTATTTGACTGCCACTTCCAGGAATCAGCACACATTTCCCTGATTCCGAATTCCGCCTTCCATCCCAGCTCTTTTTCTGCTTTCTCAGCGCTGGAATAGCAGGTTGCGATATCGCCCGCGCGGCGTTCTTTGATCACGTACGGAATTTTCACACCGGTTGCTTCTTCAAAGTTTTTCACAATATCCAGAACGCTGTAGCCGATCCCGGTTCCCAGATTGTAAACTTTCAGGCCTGCTTTCTCCTCGATCTTCTTCAGAGCCTTCACATGGCCTTTTGCCAGATCCACAACATGTATGTAATCACGCACACCTGTTCCGTCCGGTGTATCATAGTCATTGCCGAACACGCCCAGCTCTTTTAATTTGCCCACAGCTACCTGTGTGATATATGGCATCAGGTTGTTAGGAATACCGTTGGGGTTCTCTCCGATCATGCCGCTCTTATGCGCTCCGATCGGATTGAAGTAACGCAGAAGCACTACATTCCATTCCGGATCAGCTTTCTGGATATCCATAAGGATCTGCTCCAGCATGGATTTTGTCCAGCCATACGGATTGGTACACTGTCCCTTGGGACATTCTTCTGTAATAGGCACAAAAGCCGGATCCCCGTAAACGGTTGCGGAGGATGAGAAAATGATATTTTTTACGCCATGTTTTCTCATGACATCCACCAGAGTCAAGGTTCCTGCAATATTATTCTCATAATATTCCCAGGGTTTCTGTACAGATTCCCCTACTGCTTTAAGCCCTGCAAAATGGATACAGGAATCAATGCTCTCTTTCTCGAAAACAGCGTTCAGCGCATCCCTGTCAAGAATATCTGCCTTATAAAAGGTAACCGGTTTGCCTGTGATCTTCTCCACTCTCTGTAAAGATTTCTCACTGGAGTTACTGAGGTTGTCCAATACCACTACATCATATCCTGCAGTCTGCAGTTCCACTACCGTATGGCTTCCGATATAACCAGCACCGCCTGTCACTAAAATTGCCATTTTAACTCCTCCTTCTAACTATCCTGTTTTAAAACACATTTTCTGTTCATAACTACTTTAACACTTTTTACCTGAAAAGAAAAGAAAAATTTTATCTGTACTTATCCACTATGGCATTCATAGCTGAGAGCTTTCTCTCCATATCCGCAACCAGCTTAAACTGTGTGCGGCATCGGTCCAGATTATGTCCCTCCCGATGTGTCTTGAAGTAGACATCTCCATCCAGATGATCGGCCAGAAAACGCATGCCGCATTCATATGTCATGACCATTGCCCCTATAGGCAGCATGTCCAGCTCCTCATCTGTCAGGCTGCCGGCACAGCCCTCCACAAATCCCTTTGTGTACAGCTCAAACAATTCCATATCACATGAGACCCTGGACAGATCCCTCTCATCCTCATCTGCAGTGCTTGCGCCGAAGCGGATGGAATCCCCGAAATCATTGACTGCCAGTCCCGGCATCACTGTATCCAGGTCGATCACGCAGATGGCCTTTCCTGTCTCGTTATCTATCATGATATTGTTGAGCTTTGTATCATTGTGGGTAACACGAAGAGGCAGCTTCTTCTCAGCCTGCATCTCTCCAAGCACGAAGGCCAGATTCTCCCTCTCCAGTACAAACTGTATTTCTCTCTGCACATCCCCGGCATAACCGCAGGCATCCCGGGCCACAGCCGCTTTGAAATCCTCCAGGCGGCTTGCGGTATTATGGAAATTGACAATGGTCTCATGCAGTGTCTCTGCCGGATAATCTGCCAGCATTCCCTGAAAATGGCCGAAGGCAACTGCGCTCTGGTAGAAATCTTCCTTGTTCTCCACCTTGTCATAACAGCTCGCTCCCTCAATGAACAGATACGCCCTCCAGTAATCTCCCGCACAATCTATATAATAAGGCCTTCCGTCTCCGGCTGATATGATATTCAGGGTCTCCCTGTCGGCATCCCCGCCCTTTTCCAGGATTTTCTTCCTGAGCCATGATGTGACACCCACAATATTCTCCATCAGCTCCACAGGCTTATGAAAAATACTCTTATTCATCCTTTGGAGGATATATCTCCTCCTGCCCTGTTCTGTCTGGAATTCCAGACGGAAGGTATCATTTATATGGCCGCTGCCGTATGGAATCTCCTCCACCAGCTTTCCCGGAAATGTAAAGTTCTCAATTACCTCTCTGCGTATCAGTTCCTCGCCGCTCACTTGTTATTCCTCCAATAGTTTCTCCGGATAGAGGCCGCTTTCTTTTAATTTTCTGATGGCATCAACTACCACCGGCTTATCCTCTTTATATGTAACACCGTACCATTTATCCATGGATTTGAGAACCTCCACAGTAGCCTTATCCTCAGCCAGAAGCTCACCCACCACTGATGGCAGGAAATATTCGCACTTCATGGGATTGCTCTGCAGGTTTTTCTCAAGGAACAGAGGAAATCTGTCCCTCAGCTCTCTCAGTATGCTGGCCGTAAATCCCCACATATTCATAGACACTGTGCTGCCCTCTGGAATCTCTGTCCAGGTTTTGCCCTCATCCTCTGTGTAGGCAGCACCTTCCGGCCGCTTCTCAATATGGGTCCTCTCATGGATTCCCACAAGATAGTGGTTTTCATCTGTCTCACAGACACCTCTCGCCACATGCCCATTCTCTGTAAGCGTGTTCTCCAGCACATAGCCCACCATGGTATAGCGGTATTTGTCATCATCCTGATGCGTTGTCAGGTAATCATAAATCATACGGAATGCGTGGGCACCGTAGTAGTCATCCGCATTGATCACCGCAAAGGGTGCATCCACTACATCCAGACAGCACAGAACCGCATGCCCCGTTCCCCATGGTTTCACTCTTCCCTCCGGCACAGAAAAACCTTCCGGAATCTTCCCCAGCTCCTGAAATACATATTCCACCTGGATATGCCTGCTCAGACGGTCACCTACCGCCTCTCTGAAATCCTTTTCATTCTCTCTCTTTATGATAAATACTACTTTTTTAAATCCTGCCTTCACTGCATCATAGATGGAAAAATCCATAATGATATGTCCCTGCTCGTCGATGGGATCTATCTGCTTGAGACCGCCATAGCGGCTTCCCATCCCTGCTGCCATAACTACTAATACCGGTTCTTTCATCTTCATTGCTCCTCCTTACGAATGTGTTTGCCTGATGCAGGATGCCATCGCATTCCTGCCTGTTAATCATTATACTACACATCCTTTTATTTCACCACATATAAAGCAATGTAAAGATATTCTTTCATATCAGTTCAGTTTGTATGTATGTTTTTGCTGCTATGAAATAGAAAGGCTGAACGGTAACATTTTTTCGCAGCACTTGTTACTGTCCACAGTATGCTAAAAGTGTAGTTTCTGTACAGTCACAACACTTTTTCTAAGTATAGCATATTTGTACAATTGTTCTTTACACAATTTGATATGTTATTTATCTTAATAAATTCTTAAATTATATTCTTTTGCCGTTTTCACCAAAATTTGACGATTTTTTTATGCATATAACACTATAAATAGAGTATACGTATCTATTTTGACAAAATATATCCTACAGGCAGACATCATTCTTTTACTGGACAGGCAATCTGATTGTACAAATGCGTTTTTTGTTTTGACCTGGTGATATTCCTGATCACAGACAGCCCCTGCATTTCTTGCTGTTTTTTTTCCGTAATAGTTCAACTGGCAAAACTGTATGGTTTTTCTGAAAAAGTTGTTTTATAATATATTCATGCTATGGAGGTGTCCTATGCCATTTGAGAGTCTTGAATTAAGAGAAGATATCAGTATCTCCAAAGTTGTCACCATACACTATTTTGAATATATGAGTGACTTCAGCTTTCCCGGTGAATCCCATGACTTCTGGGAATTCCTCTGCGTCGACAAAGGCGAAGTGGATATCATAGCCGGTGACAAGCCCCACACACTGAAAAGAGGGCAGATCGCCTTCCACAAACCAAATGAATTTCACAGTCTGAAGGCCAATGGCCGGATCGCTCCGAACCTTGTGGTCATTTCATTTGAATGCAGTGCTCCTGCCATGCAGTATTTTGAAGGGCTGATCACAGATATCAGTGAAACAGCCCGCTATCTCATGGCTCAGATCATCTATGAGGCAAAGCACTGCATCGCTACCCCGCTGGATGATCCGTATACCACCCATATGGAGCGCTGCACAGAGGCAGCCTTCGGTTCAGAACAGCTCATCAAGCTCTATCTGGAACAGCTCCTTATACATCTGGTACGGGAACAGCTAAAAGGGGGCGGCAGCGCGCCGGCTGTAGTCAAATCCATCAAGCAGAAAAATGACGCTATCATTTACAAGCGGATCACTGCTTATCTGGAAGAACATATCCGGGAACATCTCACCATTGAAGAGATCTGCAGGGCAAACCTGATCGGGCGTTCCCAGTTACAGAAGCTTTTCCGGGAACAGCAGCAGTGCGGCGTGATCGAATATTTCTCCAGGCTCAAAATAGATCTGGCAAAACAGCTCATCCGGGAGAACCACCACAATTTCACGCAGATATCAGACTATCTGGGCTACACTTCCATCCATTATTTTTCCAGGCAGTTTAAAAAACTTTCAGGCATGACCCCATCCGAATATGCCTCATCCATCAAACTGCTTGCCGAAAGGCCATAATTCTGAAACTTCTTTCAGGATTTTATCATTGTTTTACAAGAGTATTCATATTATAATGAAGAAAAAGAGCACGGTGAAATGGGGGCTCGCAATAAAGGAGAATGTGTTATGAAAATCTACAGAACAAAGGACTACGAAGAAATGAGCAAAAAGGCAGCACACATCATTGCTGCTCAGATTGTATTAAAACCTGACTGTGTTCTCGGTCTGGCTACCGGTTCCACACCGGTAGGCACATACAAGAACCTGGTTGAATGGTATAAAAACGGAGATTTGGACTTTTCTGCCCTCTCCTCCTGCAATCTCGACGAATACAGAGGCTTAAGCCCCGAAAATGACCAGAGTTACCGCTATTTCATGAACACTAACCTGTTTGATCACGTAAACATCCGCAAAGACCACACCTTCGTTCCGGACGGACAGGAAGAGAACAGTGACAAAGCCTGCCAGATGTATGAACAGATCATCCATGATCTGGGCGGCATTGACCTGCAGCTTCTGGGTCTTGGACATAACGGACATATCGGCTTCAACGAGCCGGCAGAGGAATTCCCTAAGATCACACATTGTGTTGACCTGACAGAGAGCACGATCCAGGCTAACAAACGCTTCTTTGAAAAGGAATCTGATGTACCGAGACAGGCCTATACCATGGGCATCGGCACCATCATGAGCGCCAAAAAAATCCTTGTAGTGGTAAGCGGTGAAGACAAGGCGGATATCCTCAGCAAAATCATCAACGGTCCTATCACCCCTCAGGTTCCTGCTTCTATTCTGCAGTTACATCCTGATGTGACCATCGTTGCTGATAACGCTGCACTCTCCAAAGTAAAATAATCACCTCTTTTATTTTTAAAAGGGAGCGGCCTGCCGGCTGCTCCCTTTTTCTATCACCTCGTTATTTATCATCTCATTTTTAAAAGTTCTTTCATTTTCAGTTTGTTTCCGTAATGCAGGACTGACGCACTGTATACTCTTATAGACACTGTGGCGATCACAATGATAAAGATAAGAAGAAGTCCCATGGAAATGATCAGATCCCCTGTCTTCATTCCTCCCGTCAGCAAAGTAAATGGAACGGAAAACGGCGCGGAAAACGGAAGATACATGGCAAGCTTAGCAAGAGCGCTGCTTCCGCCTCCTGCAATGGCTGTAAAATATCCCAGATAAAAGCTGCCCAGGCTGATGAACATTACAGGCATCATGGCTGAATTCAAATCCTCCACCTTGCTCACAGCCGCACCGCATACAGAATTCATCACCGCATACAGAGCGTATCCAAGAATAAAATATACCATCAGGATCAAAACATTAAAAGGCGTGATGCTTGAAAAACTGATTGCCACTCCGCTTATATTAAAGTTCTTCGGAACAAACACCGTGTAACAGATCACAGCAAATACTATAATGGCAGCCATCTGTAAAAGTCCCAGAACTCCCATAGCCAGACACTTTCCAATGAGTATTCTGGAAGGTTTTGCAGATACCACCAGGGTCTCCATAACTCTGGAAGTCTTCTCTGACGCCACGGACATAGCGACACCATATCCGTAATAATATACCGCAAAAAACATGATAAAGACTACAACAAGGCCCAGGATGTAGCCTGTAACATCCATATTCCCAACAGATTCATCTGTGTAAGGCAAAGATAAAGTGGATTTGGCAATAGTCTCACTGTCAACACCGCTTTCCTGTAGAATATTCTTCTGCCATATTTTATTGCAGATATCCGATATTTTCTGTGAACTTATTCCCTTCATAAAATTGGCGTTTACGACATGGATAAAGGGGATACCGTCCTTTCCCTCAATGACGATCAGAGAATCTTCCTCATTTTCCTTGATATGAGCACGGATGTCTTCCTCCTCCTCTTTTGCAGCAGTCTTAAAATTCCTGTCCATATATACACTTCTCAAAGTGTCCATATCTTTCTCAAAAATGCCGGTCTGGTCGATGAGATAGCAGACAGGTGCGTCTTCATCTGCAGCGATCTGCTCCGAAGCGTTCTCTGTACCCGCATCGGTATTTTTCTCTTCTCCGCCGCCTTTCACTGCGGATATGATACGTGGGGCCAGGCACAGGGCCAGCACCATTATCATAATGATCACGGTTGATACAATAAAGGCTTTCTTTCTGGCAGCCTCTTTTAAAGTGTATGAAAATACGGTTGTTATCTGTTTCATTCCGTCTCCCCTGCCTTTCTGACAAAAATCTCCTGTAACGATGGTTCTCTGATTTCAAACTTATCGGGATAGATTCCGGCATCCAGCATTCGTTTCAGAAACCTGTGTGCCATTTCCTCCTCCTGGAATTTATACTCTGTCTCAACGGCACGCCTTTCAAAGATTTCAAGCCCTTCCTCCCGGGCCATATCCTCCACATCCCCATTGACCGTAACGCACAGATTCGTGCGGCCGAAAGCTGATTTTATTTCTTTTAGATTCCCCTGCAGGATAGTCTTCCCCCTGTTCAGGATCAAAAGATTTTTACAGTATTCTTCCACTGTCTCCATCTGATGTGTACTCAGAATTATGTACTTTCCTTCCTCCACAAGCTCAGACACCAGGTCTCTGAGCATCTTGCCGTTGACAGGGTCCAGTCCGGAAAAAGGTTCATCCAGAAAAACAAGTCTGGGATTATGGATAAGCGCAGAGATAAGCTGTACCTTCTGCTGATTTCCTTTTGAAAGTTTTTCTGCCGGCATATTTTTATATTCCATCACCCCAAGACGTTCCATATAACCCAGAGCTGATTTCTTCGCCGCTTCCCGTTTCATGCCACGGAGCATTCCGAAATAGATAAGCTGTTCCAGAACCTTTGTCTTCATATAGATACCGCGCTCCTCCGGCAGATAGCCGAAAGCCAGCGTCTCTCTGTTGATCTTCCGCCCATTCCACTGTGCCTTTCCCTCGTCAGCCTCCATGATACCCAGTATTGTCCGGATCGTGGTTGTCTTGCCGGCCCCATTGGTCCCCAGAAGTCCGAATACTCCGGGTGTCTCCATGGAAAAGGAAATGTGGTCAACCGCTGTTTTTTCTCCAAACCGCTTGGTCAGATTTTCCACTACTAAACTCATATACTCCTCCTCGTGTCAAAATCATTTGCATTTTTTATTATAGTTACATATATATAGAACATTCTGGTAAGTCCAGATAATTCCCAGCATGAGGAACGGCAGTACACCGATATCCACAACCACTGAAAGCATCAGTAAAAAAATAAAAATCCCCGAATAAAGCCAATTGGACTTCCTGTATACCACATAAGCGGCTCTGTACATCCTGGCCTTTTCCTGTTCATCACAGCTGTTGTCCCAGTCCCTGGTAAAATGCAGCGACAGTGCGTTGCCTTTCTTTTCAGGATTCATTTTCTTTGAGAATTCCACCAGGATATTCTGAGCAAAGGCTGACCACAGGCTGTAGCTTACAAACAGGATGCACATTATTCCAATATTCCGCATATTCTCTGTTCTGTGAAATATATAGACAATATTCACACCACTGAGTACCATCACAATAGTGGTACAGCACGCTATAACTCCCTGGCAGCGGCTGTTATACCTCTCAATCTCTTCGGCTGCCTCGTCATCCTCTCCATCCCAGGTGCGGCACCTTTTTCTGACTGCCCAGACCATATAGATGTTGACAAGGCTGCCCACAACAGATAGGAAACAAATAACCCAAAAGGCTCCCTGCCCGATCACATCCTCCAGTAAATTGCCAATGCTCTTCACATCTTTGTCATATATCTCCAGAATGACTGCCCCTACTCCGCCAAACAGTGCGCTGATCAGAATGACAATAAAAAATTCCAAATACCCCTTTTTCTCTCTTTTATTTTTATTCTTACTCATCCTCGTCCTCCACATACCAAAAAATATCCTCCACAGCCGCATTGCACTCTTTGGCTATTTTTAAAGCCAGAGTGACGGACGGGGAATAGTCTCCTCTCTCAATCAGGCTGATCGTCTGCCGGGACGCACCTACAAGCCGCCCCATTTCCTGCTGGTTGATATCCAGCTTTGCCCTGTATTCCTTCAGGCGGTTGTGCAGCGACATACTCATTCCTCCCTTTGTGACAAATCTTCTTGTCATTTTGACAACTTTATTTGTCATTGATTATAGCAGATGACAAGGATAGTTGTCAACTGTCTATAAAAAAAGACGGTGTACTTCTGCGATACAGCCTCATAAGGCCAGCAGCCGCAGTCACCGTCTCTCACTGTTTTATTCTATTGATCCACGTTATCTGTACAGAAAATCTTCGTTTTTTCTTCTCTCCCATATATACAAGAGCACCAAAATACCTGCACATACCAATGTTCCTATAAATATACCGAACACACTAAAATTTATCACAGATATTACCTGACCGCTGAAATTAATAATAAAGTGGCAGAGTATGGATGCCTTCAGGGTACCGTATTTCTTTACAAGCCTTCCCAGGATTAATCCCATCACAAAGGCATAGCACCCCTGTATGAGATTCATGTGATAGATGCCGAAAAACAATGCCTGGAGAAAATTTGCAGCCCAGAAGGGAAAGCTCCTTTCCAATATTTTCAGACAAAGCCCGCGCATCAGGAGTTCTTCCGCCAAAGGCGCCATCACAACCACATAAAGCATGGATATGACCGAAGGTTTCGCCATTCCCAGGCCTTCCATCACTTCCATATACTGTCCCATCAGATGCGGTGCCACTACTGCCAGTATATTCAGAAGACTGCTGACTGCAAACTGGATGAACAGGGCTATAAAAAAGATTCCTATGATAGCGCCAGAGTCCAAAGCCGGCTTATACCCTCTCTCCAGATAAGCAGCACGCCTGCCTGCCACGATCCTTCGGTACCAGAAGTATCCCACCAGAAAAAAAAGTCCGTAGGACGCTGCACTCACAATATACACATACTGATCCACTGCATACTGAAGAACCGGTGACTGATACACATGAGCCATTGCCATAAACTGGTTCGCCCAAATGATCAGTATCTGTCCTCCCAGTGCTGCAGCAATCTGGATGATATACATTAGGGCGATGGGTGTCAGACTCAGCAGCAATGTCTTTGCTTTTTCTATCATTCCTTGTTATGCCTCCAGGTCTTTAAAATGAAACTGCTTTGTGCCGTCCGCGTACTCTCCCACTGTCTGCCCGCTTCCAAACAGCTTATATTTGTATGTTACCAGTCCCTCCAGACCCACAGGGCCGCGGGCATGGATCTTCCCGGTACTAATGCCTACTTCCGCTCCGAACCCATAGCGGAATCCGTCAGCAAAACGTGTGGAACAATTCTGATAAACACCGGCCGAGTCTACAAGCTGCATAAAAGCAAGAGCAGATTCTCTGTTTTCCGTGATAATACAGTCCGTGTGATGGGAACCAAACCGATTAATGTGTTCCACTGCCTCCTGAACGCTGTCAACCAGTTTCACAGAGATCACCAGATCCAGATATTCTGTGTCGAATGCATCCTCCTCCATCACTTCACATGGGATGATTTCTGCCACTTCTCTGGTTCCTCTCACTTTTACACAATTCTCCTCCAGCGCTTTTTTTAGAACCGGCAGGAACTTCTCTGCGATTTTCCTGTTTACAAGCAGGGTCTCCACAGCGTTGCAGGCAGCCGTATACTGTGTCTTGGCATCCACAATGATGGGGACAGCCTTTTCCTCATCAAAGCATTCATCCACATAGATATGGCACACACCGTCAGCGTGGCCCATAACCGGTATTTTCGTATTATTCATTATATACTGGACAAACTGGTTGGAACCTCTGGGAATGAGCAGATCAACGGTCTCATGGCAGGACAGCAGCTCATCTATTTCATTGTGAAGCTCTGCCTGCAGCATGCATCCCTCTGGAACACCTGCTTTTACGGCTGCCTGATAGATGATCTCGAAGAGAACCCTGTTGGTTCCTGCCGTCTCTTTCCCGCCCTTTAAGATAGCGCAGTTTCCGCTTTTCAGACAGAGAGAGGATATCTGCACCAGCGCATCCGGCCTGGCCTCAAATATGATACCGATAACTCCTATCGGACATGTCACACGGTATAATTCCAATCCCTCGTCTAATTCTCTGGCAAGCTGCACATTTGAAAGCGGATCCGGTAATTTGATAAGCTCAGCGATCCCTGCGGTCACATCCTGGAGCTTATGATGGTCAAATTTCAGCCTTTTCATCACAGCAGGGGCGATTCCTGCTTTTTTTGCGGCTTCCATGTCCTCGTTGTTTGCTTGGAATATGGCTTCCTGATTGGCGATCAGCGCTGTTCTCACTGCTTCCAACGCAGCATTTCTCTGCTCCTCGCTGAGAGCTGCCATGCGGAAACTATCCTGTTTCATTTTCCTGGTTGCTTCTTTTATATTCATTTTAAATATCCTCCTGATCTGTTAAACAGTTTCCTTTACGTTACCATTCGATTTTGGCCACTGGTATTGGGTGGTCATTTTTTGTTATCTCCGTCACTCTCCCGCTTCTGAACCGAATAACACGGTCAGCCATAGGCGCCAGCGCGGAATTATGGGTAATGATAATAACTGTCATATGCTCCTTCCGGCAGGTGTCCTGCAAAAGCTGCAGGATCTGTTTCCCTGTATTATAGTCAAGGGCACCTGTAGGTTCATCGCAGAGTAAAAGCTTAGGGTTTTTAGCAATTGCCCTGGCAATGGCTACTCTCTGCTGCTCACCGCCGGAGAGCTGTGCCGGGAAATTGGATGTCCTCTTTGCAAGACCCACCTTACCCAGAACGGTAGCCGGATCAAGAGAATCTCCGCATATCTGAACAGCCAGCTCTACATTTTCAAGGGCTGTGAGGTTGGGAACAAGGTTGTAAAACTGAAATACAAATCCCACTTCATTGCGTCTGTATGTGACTAAATCCTTTGCTTTATACCCATTCACATATTTGCCGTCCACAATAACGTTTCCCTCAGTGGCGCTGTCCATGCCACCCAGAATATTAAGCGCCGTGGTCTTTCCTGCCCCTGATGCCCCCAAGATCACCGCCAGCTCACCTTTTTCCACAGAAAAACTGGCATCGTCCAAAGCTCTGATCTCCACTTCGTTTTTGCCGCCGTATATTTTTTTCACATGTTGGAATTCTATAAATGACATGCTTCTATCCTTCCTGTAATCTCATAAAAAGCTTCATGCCTGCGGTGTGCAAAAATGAATTTCATACACACTCCGGCTTCATGACCTGATGTTAGTTCCCATTATATCTCCATTTTGACTGCGCCGCAATCAAGTTTTTTTATATGGAAAGTATTTTTCATTTCTTTTAATTTTTTTCTACATATGTATTGACTTTTTCTCATAAACATATTAATATATGAACAGATATTCATATGTTTAATATACTATATAAACAGGTAAAAAATAGATTTGGAGGAACTGACTATGAAACAGGATAAGAAAAACTCTTCCAGCAGCCGGCAAAGGCATGAAAGAGAAGATGTTCACGGACATCACGATAATATGGAAGCCTGCGGCTGTGGATGTGAACATGAGCATAATCATGACGAACATGACCATGAGCACAAACACGAGGAATCCTGCGGCTGTGGATGCGAACATGGGCACGCACATAACCATGACGAGCATGACCATCAACACCAGCCAGAGGAACCTTGCGGCTGTGGATGCGAACATGGTCATCCACATAATCATGACGAACATGACCATGTGGGGCATGATCATGGGCACGGGGAATCCCATCATACGGAAGGGCATCCGTCTGGCTGTCAGTGTGAATTGTGTCATCCTCACGAGGGATACTGTGATATCTGTGGTGAGAGCCTTGCAAACTGCAAGTGCCATATGCCTGACGCTGACTGTGAAAAGAAAGTTTATATCCTGAAAAATTTGGGCTGTGCAAACTGCGCTGCCAAGATGGAGGCAAAAATCAAAGAACTTCCGGGCGTGGAATACGCTTCTATTACGTTTGCCACCAACCAGCTCAGACTCTCAGCCAGAGACCACGCCTCTTTGCTTCCGCGGATTCAGGAAATCTGTACTTCCATTGAATCTCAGGTTGAGGTAGTGCCCCGTTTCAAAATGCCGGGTTCATTTATCACAAAAACATATTTGATCGATAACCTCAGCTGTGCACACTGCGCATCCAAAATGGAGGAAAAGATCAATGCCCTCCCCGATGTTTCCAATGCCACCCTTACTTTTGCCACACACCAGCTCCGTATCACTGCCAAACGTGACCCTGATATTCTGCTGGATCAGATTCGGAAAATCTGTACAGACATTGAAAACGATGTAAAGATCAAACCAAAGGATACCACTCCCAAAAGTACAGATACACTTCCTATACAGGATGTTGTACCAGCCACAAGAATACTCTCACAGGATACGAAAACCATTCTTGCGCTTTGTATAGGTGCAGCTCTGTTCATTGCCGGGGAAGTGTTGGAAAAAATGGGGATGGAGATTCCCTCCCTTGTGGTACTTCTGTCAGCCTATGTTCTGCTTGGCGGAAGGATCGTACTCACTGCACTGCGCAACCTGACAAAAGGCCATGTATTTGATGAAAACTTTCTGATGAGTGTTGCTACGATCGGTGCTATTGTCATACAGGAATATCCGGAAGCAGTGGGCGTAATGCTGTTCTACCGCATAGGTGAATACTTCGAGCATAAAGCTGTTGAGAGAAGCCGCTCACAGATCATGGATGCCGTTGATATGAGGCCGGAAACCGTCACCTTGGTGATCGGTGACGATACTAAGACCATAGCTGCTCAGGATGCCGTAGTGGGAGATATTATCCTCATCCGTCCAGGTGACAGAATCCCATTGGACGGTGTAGTAATCGAAGGCGAAAGCCGTATTGACACTTCCCCGGTTACTGGCGAACCTGTGCCTGTCAAAGCAGGTTTTGGCGATGAATTGACCTCCGGCTGTGTCAACACTTCGGGGCTTTTAAAGGTGCGTGTTGAAAAGGTACTGGAGGAATCCATGGTAACACGTATTCTGGATTCTGTGGAAAATGCCGCTGCCAGCAAACCTAAAATTGACCGTTTTATTACACGTTTTGCAAGAATTTACACTCCGTTTGTGGTATTTCTCGCACTGGCAACCGCAGTGATCCCCTCCCTGATAACAGGTGACTGGAATCACTGGATCTATACAGCGCTTACTTTCCTGGTCATCAGTTGTCCCTGCGCACTGGTTTTAAGTGTTCCCCTTGCATTTTTCTCCGGCATCGGGGCCGGCTCCAAAAGAGGTATCCTTTTCAAAGGCGGCGTCTCCCTGGAAGCAATGAAAAATGTAAACGCAGTTATCATGGATAAGACAGGAACCCTGACTGAAGGAAATTTTGTCCTGCAGACAGCTATCCCTGCCGGCGGCATGGACGCAGACTCCCTGCTGGAACTCTGTGCCGCATGTGAATCCACCTCTTCCCATCCCATTGCAAACAGTATCGTCACTGCCGCGCAGGGAAAAGGTATGGAAGTGAAACGTCCTGATTCTGTTGAGGAGATCGCCGGCTGCGGTATCCATGCAGTCATTAATGGTTCGGACATTCTCTGCGGCAACCGCAGGCTGATGGAAAAATTCCATATATCTATGGACAATGTCACCACAGATGGCCTTGGCGCGGAAGTATTTACAGCAAAAGACGGAAATTATATCGGTTGTCTCGTCATTGCAGATACTCTGAAAGAGGATGCAAAATCTGCGGTAAGAAAAATAAAAGATATGGGGATCACTCCCGCCATGCTCACAGGTGACGCTCAGGAAACCGCTCAGGCGGTTGCAGAAGCAGCAGGTATTGATGAAGTACGCGCCCGTCTCCTGCCCCAGGATAAGCTGAACGAACTCATACGCCTCCGCAGCACTTACGGCTCTGTAATGTTTGTAGGCGATGGTATCAATGATGCCCCTGTACTGGCGGGCGCAGATGTGGGTGCTGCCATGGGAAGCGGAGCAGATGCTGCTATAGAAGCTGCAGATGTAGTATTTATGAACTCTTCCATGGAGGCTGTTCCTCAGGCGCTGTCCATTGCAAGGGCCACCAGCCGCATTTCCTGGCAGAACGTTATCTTTGCCCTGATTATCAAGGTTTTAGTTATGGTACTTGGCCTGTTCGGATTTGCCTCCATGTGGATGGCTGTTTTCGCTGACACCGGCGTAGCCATTCTTTGTGTACTGAATTCTATCCGTATTCTCTACAGAAAAAACCTGTAATACAGCAGCGGCATTCCCCGCTGTTGATCAAGAGAGGCTGTGCCCCGGCTGAATATCCAGCCGGGGCACAGCCTCTCTTTTACATCTGCTTTCTCACAATTTTATATTCATCATTCATCTGAAAGTATGGACAATTCCTAAATGTATTGCTCATGAACCTGCTCATCTCATCTTCATCCAAATCCACGTCACAGCTGTAATATCCGTATTCTTCATCATAGATGTAATTACTGCAGTATTCGCAGTTGGCTGCTTTCTTTTTCTCCATATACTGCTCCCTTTCCATTTCTTTTGAGTTATGTATAGCAGAATCTTTTCTTTTTGTCAAATTTCACTATATTTTCCCCATAAAAAACAGAAAAATTTATAATTCTATGATTTAAAAAACCTGCAAGTGGTGTTATAATGATTGGACGATATCCCTTAATAAAATCTTTATATCAGGTATATTTTTTTTATACAATTTTAATCTCTGGAGGAAGTTATGAATATCATCATTTTAGGCAGCGGTAAAGTGGGCCGTACCCTTGCCGAACAACTCAGCAATGAAGGGCACAATATAGTTATGGTGGATATAATCGCCAAAAAGGTCCAGGACATCTCTGAAGATGCAGACATTATGGGGGTACTGGGCAATGCATCCAGTATCAATACCCTGCTGGATGCCGGCATTGAGACAGCCGATATCCTGATCGCTGTAACAGGTTCTGACGAACTGAATCTTCTCTGCTGCCTGATCGCCAAAAAAGTCAGCAAATGTCACACAATTGCCAGGGTGCGAAACCCCGTATACGGCAAAGAGATTGGATTTATCAAAGAGCGTCTCGGCATTTCCATGATCATCAACCCGGAACAGGCTGCCGCAATTGAAATATCCAGGCTTCTGCGTTTTCCCTCTGCTATCAAAATTGATACATTTGCCAAAGGCAGGGTGGAGCTTTTGAAATTCAAGGTAAAGCCTGAATTTCATCTGGACCAGATGACTGTCATGGAGGTAGCGGAGCGCTACAAAAACAGTATCCTCATATGTGCCGTGGAACGGGGAGATGAGGTATACATTCCCTCCGGTAATTTTGTATTAAAAGACAACGATATTATCTCTATCATTGCCTCCCCTGTGAATTCTGCGCTTTTCTTCAAGAGAATCGGAATCCATACACATCAGGTTAAAAGCACCATGATCGTAGGCGGCAGTACCCTTTCCTATTACCTGGCCAAGCTTCTGCTGGCCATGAAAATCCGGGTATTGATCGTTGAAGCCAATAAAGACCGCTGTGAACAGTTAAGTGAACTTCTTCCGGATGCCACCATAATCAACGGTGACGGTACCGATAAAAATCTCCTACTCGAAGAAGGGCTGACACGTGTGGAATCCTTTGTCACACTTACCAATCTGGATGAGGAAAATATTCTGCTGGCCTTGTTTGCCAAAAAGAACAGCAATGCCAAACTGGTTTCTAAGGTAAACCGCATTGCCTTTGATGATATCATTGAGGGACTTGACATCGGAAGTGTCATATATCCCAAGTATCTGACTGCTGACTACATTCTGCAGTATGTACGCGCCATGCAGAACAGTATTGGCAGTAATGTGGAAACCCTTTACCAGATTCTGGACAACAAAGCAGAAGCTCTGGAGTTCTCCGTGCATGAGGACTGCCCGTTTTTAAATACTCCTCTGGCTGACCTGGATATTCGGAACAATCTGCTGGTGACCTGTATCAACAGAAACGGAAAGATCACCATTCCCCGCGGGCAGGACAGCATACAGCTCGGAGACACTGTGATCGTTGTAACCACAGTAAAAGGACTGCACGACATTAAAGATATACTGAAAAATAAATAATTTACGAGGGATGAAATGAATTACTCAATTATTTCCTACATTATAGGATGGATTTTAAATTTTGAGGCGCTGTTTATGCTCCTTCCCTGTATTGTCGCCATGATATACAAGGAATCCAGCGGCTGGGCATTTGTGCTCGCTATACTTCTGTGCCTCCTCTTTGGCATACCTCTGACCCAGAGAAAACCAAAGAACAAAATTTTTTACACAAAAGAAGGTTTTGTCACTGTGGCACTGAGCTGGATCGTGCTCAGTATCATGGGAGCGCTGCCGTTTATATTCAGCGGCTCCATTCCCAATGTTATTGATGCCGTTTTTGAAACAGTTTCCGGCTTTACCACCACCGGTGCCAGTATCCTGCCGGAAGTGGAATCCCTTTCCCACTGTATCCTGTTCTGGCGTAGTTTTACCCACTGGATCGGCGGTATGGGTGTGCTTGTATTTCTGCTCTCCCTGCTTCCCCTGACAGGCGGTGGGTATCACATGAACCTTATGAAAGCGGAAAGTCCGGGTCCTTCTGTCAGCAAGCTGGTGCCAAAAGTACAGTCTACTGCCAAAATCCTGTACGGCATTTACCTGGCACTGACTCTTTTGGAGATTGTGTTCCTGCTCTGCGGAGGCATGCCTGTGTTCGACGCCCTGACCACATCCTTTGGAACTGCAGGTACCGGTGGATTTGGTATTAAAAATGACAGCATTGCCAGTTATTCCACTTATATCCAGGTGGTTGTCACAGTATTCATGATACTATTCGGGGTCAACTTCAGCGCCTACTTCCTGATCCTCAGCGGCAGACTGAAACAGGCTCTCCATATTGAGGAGATACGTTGGTATCTGGCCATTATTGCTATTGCCATAATCACGATCACGTTCAATGTATATCACATTTACGGCAGTATCAGTGAATCTCTGCAGCAGGTATCATTCCAGGTGGCATCTATTATCACGACGACCGGATTTGCCACCACGGACTTTAACTCGTGGCCGGAAATGTCCAGAACCATACTGGTCATCCTCATGTTCGTAGGAGCCTGTGCGGGCAGTACCGGCGGCGGCGTCAAGGTCTCACGATTTGTCATCCTGATGAAAACCATCCGTAAGGAACTGCGCCAGTATCTTCACCCGCGCAGCATCAAAAAAATAAAAATGGATGAAAAACTGGTCGAGCATGAAGTAGTACGTTCCACCAATGTATTCATGATCGCCTATGTACTGGTATTTGCATTTTCTGCGCTGCTCATAAGCTTTGACAATCACGACCTGATAACCAATTTCACCAGTGTAGCTGCCACTTTGAACAACATTGGACCCGGTCTTGAACTTGTGGGGCCAACCCAGAATTTCTCCATATTCTCCGGCGGCGCTAAATTAATACTGATTTTTGATATGCTTGCAGGAAGGCTAGAATTATTCCCTATCCTCTTGTTATTCACCAGAGATACCTGGAAAAAATTCTAAAACAGGCATATTTCCTGCTGATCATCACATAAACATGCCGTTATCTGAAAAGCCGCTGTTTTTCAGATAACGGCTGTTTTACATTACAATGATAAAAAATACCGGCACGGCGTGCTTCCACCCCAACAGATCATACTATTTCTGAAGAAATTTCTTATCAAACTCCGGATTAAAATAATAATAATTGTTGGAGTCCAGTCTCTCTTTTGTTCTCTCCAGTGCCTCTCCAAAACGCTGAAAATGCACAATCTCTCTCGTTCTCAAAAATTTAAGCGGTTCTCTCACTTCCGGGTCAGTGATCATTCTCAAAAGGTTATCGTAAACGACTCTGGCTTTCTGCTCTGCGGCCAAATCCTCTGTCAAGTCAGCAATGGCATCTCCCTTTGACTGGAATTCCAGTGCTGTAAAAGGTACTCCTGCCGCTGCCTGAGGCCACAGGCCCTTCGTATGGTCAATATAATAGGCGTCAAATCCGGCAGCCTGGGCCTGCTCCACAGTTAAATCTCTGGTAAGCTGATAAACCATAGCACAAATGATCTCCATATGGGCCAGTTCCTCTGTACCGATATCTGTCAAAAGCCCTCCTACAGTCTTAACCGGCATGGTATAGCGCTGTGCCAGATACCGCATGGAAGCTGAAAGCTCCCCATCCGGTCCGCCGTACTGGCTGATAATAAGCTGTGCAGTCTTCGGACATGTTTTTGTGATCTTTACCGGAAACTGCAGTCTTTTTTCATAGGTCCACATCAGATACACGCTCCTTCCCAGGGCATCGGGCCTTCGCCCCAGCAGCCCATACAATCTTTAGTCAAAGCATAAAATTTTTCATCAAATTCTTTTAAAAGGCCTTTTCTCTGTTCAATGAGAGTTTTTCTCAGCTCCATAGCCTCTGCTGATTCCGGATGCGTATCCAGGTACAGCACGGTATCGTCCAGGGCAAAGCTCAGCGCACTGATCTCTTTCATCAGCCGCTCTCTCTCCTGCTGCTCCGGCGATGCATTTTCATCAGGTTTAAACCCTGTCTCAAAAGGATTTTCCTCCAGCACAAAAAATGGCTTGTTCAGTCCCGGAAAAATGGTTCCTGTTGCCAATGCCTGATCCCAATCGTAAAGCGTCTCCCAGCTCTGTATGGGAACGGTGGCTATTGCTAAATGCTGCTGCTCCATATCATCGTCTCCTTTCCGATATACAAAGACATCGTTTGACAATATCCATCAAATTTTTCTCTGCATTGTTAGTATGCGCAGAAAAAAATCATTTCAAAAAGGTAGTTTTTTCATTTTTAAATATACCTTGACAGGCGAAGTATATTTATGATTTAATATAGCTAAGAAAAGGAGGTATGCTATATGTCAATCGCTTCTGATTTGATTCGCGGTCATACCGATACCATCATTCTGGCACATCTGCTGGAAGGCGACAGCTATGGATATAAGATCAATAAAGAGATACAGAGAAAGACAGAACAACAGTACGAATTAAAAGAAGCCACCCTCTACACCGCATTCAGACGTCTGGAAGAGGCTGGCTGTATATCGTCCTACTGGGGCAATGAATTGACCGGTGCCCGCCGCCGATATTATTCCATCACCCCGGAGGGAGTACGGACTTATAAACGACTGAAAGAGGAGTGGAATACAGCAAAACAATTAATTGATATCCTGATCCGATCAAATAAGGAGGAAACGGCAGATGGAAAATAGACTCAGGGAATATATGGATGATTTATTCGGGGAAATTCCCCCCACCAAACAGGCAGTAGAACTAAAAGAAGAGATTCTGTAGAACCTGATAGATAAATATCATGATCTTCTGACACAGGGCAAAAGCCCGGAAGCAGCCTTCAATATATCTGTGGCCAGTGTAGGAGACGTAGATGAACTGCTGTCCGGCCTGACCAACAGACATACGCCCTGCCCCTTCCCGGATGAAGAATCCCAAAAGAAACAGAAGCACAGATCAGCCATCCTGTTCTCCTCGGCTATCATGCTTTATATTCTGTGTGTAGTCCCTGTCATTATAGCTGACAGCTTAGGTCATGACACCATAGGCGTCTGCCTCATGTTCCTTATGATAGCATCTGCCACAGGACTTCTGCTCTATAACTATATGACCCGCCCGCGCTATACAGCAAATGACGGCACCATTGTAGACGACTTCAGAGAATGGCAGGAGTACAACAGCGGAAACCGCCAAACCTTCCGGGCAGTCAACAGCGCTGTCTGGACACTCGCCACAGTTCTGTATTTTATCATAAGCTTCAGCACTATGCGCTGGAATGTAACCTGGATCATATTTCTGATCGCTGCTGCTGTACAGTCTATTATCCGGGCAGCTTTTGAGCTGAGAAAGTAGGTAGCCATGAATAGAAAAACCTCTGCCATTATACGCATCATATCCTGGTCCGTCGTAGCTGTTGTCCTGACAGTTTTCCTCATACTTGGCCTTTTGGGCAGCTGGAACACAACTCTGTTTCCTCTCGGGAACCTGAGCCACACCACCTCCGGAGGCTGGAGCTATCCTGAGAGCAGCAAATACACTGCCGGCCCCGCAAATCTTCCTGCGGATAAAATAAAAAACATAAAGGTGAACTGGCTGGACGGCAGTATCACTTTGACTGCCGGGGCTGTCAGCCAGGTAACCGTAAAAGAAACCTCTTCCAGGAAATTAACATCCAAGGAGCAGCTACACTATTACCTGAAAGGTGACACACTTCTGATCCAATACCGCGGTGCCACCAAAAACATATTCTCCGGCTTTGGCAACAGCCTTTCCAAAAAACTGGAGATCCAGATTCCCGCCGAATACGCATCCTCTTTTCAGGAAATCATGGTGGACGGTGTCTCCTCAGATATCGGACTGGACAATCTGAAGACAAAGAAATTGTCCTTGGATAATGTATCCGGCAACATCACCCTGAAGAACATAGAAACAGATAGCCTGACCACAGATTCCACCAGCGGGTCCCTGATCTCCGCAGACCTGATCGTCAATGATAATGCCGTAACATGCACCACCAGCGGGGACGTCATCCTGGCAGGCTCCATAAATGCAGCACAGCACGACAGTGTATCCGGATCTCTGCATATAACCTCTTCGGTCTGCCCCCAGAAAATCCAGGCAGACACTACCAGCGGAAGTGTACTTTTAAATCTTCCTGATGATCAGGGCTTTACCCTGGACTATGACACTGTGAGCGGCGATCTGGAAACCGACTTTCCCACCACAGATTCCGGCTCCCAACGTATCTATGAATCCGGCAAGAATCACTTTCTCATAGATACTACCAGCGGTGACATCACCATTCTCAAAACAAATTGATCAAAATCTGCGAACAGCAAAAAGGATTCTGTATGAAGAAAACGGACACAGCTCCGAATCAAACATACAGAATCCTCTTTTTATAAATATCCTTTTATAAATATCCACGAACGGTTCCAGCCTCTCTCAGTTACCTGCAAAAAGGCAGTTGCGGTCCGCTTAAAATCTCAGCACGATCTTGGTGCCCTTTCCCGGTTCACTGTTCAGCACGATCCTGGCATGATGCAGTGCCGCTCCATGCTTCACGATAGAAAGTCCCAGTCCGGTCCCCCCCGTCTTTCTGGAATGGCTTTTGTCCACCCGGTAAAAACGCTCGAATATCCGCTCCTGTTCTTCCCTTGCGATTCCTATACCGCTGTCCTCCACGCTCCACCGCACGCCGTCATTATCCCGGGCCAGCAGAACTTTCACGTATCCACCTTCTTTGTTATATTTAATGGCGTTATCCACAAGATTATACAGCATTTCATATAAAACATGCCTTACTCCCTGTATGGATACACTCTTTCCTTCCATCAGGACCGTGACCCGTTTCTTTTTGGCAGGCAGCGTAAGTGTCTGGCAGATATCCTGGGTAAGCTCATATAGATCCACCTTTTCAAAGGGCATATTCCTGCTCTCATCCAACTTGGAAATTTCAATAATATCCTGTACAAGACTGGTAAGCCTGCTCGCCTCATCGTAAATCCTGCCTGCAAATTCCGGTACATCCTGAGGCTGTACCAGTCCGTCACGCATGATCTCCGCGTAACCGGATATGGACATGAGGGGTGTCTTCAATTCATGGGAAACATTTGCTGAAAATTCCTTTCGCACCATTTCCGCCTGCTTCAGCTCTTCCACCTGCTTGGCAATCTGTACATTCTGTTCATCCACCCGGTTCAGAAGCGGCCGCAGTTCCTCGTATGCCACATTTTCCAGAGGATGTTCCAGATCCAGTTCATTGATGGGCGCGATCAGCCTCCGCGTCTGCTTCTCCACCACAAAAAATGCCAATGCCAGAATAGCGATCAGAAGCAGTCCCAGTAAAGTAAAGCTTGACATCATAGTGGAGAGAACACTGTCCGTCGTCTTTGCCACCCGCAGGATATTGCCGTCATCCAGCTTTACGGCATAGTAAAAAGTCTGTTTTGACAAAGTCTGTGAAAACCGTACCACTTCCCCTGTTCCCTTTTTTATTGCCTGTATGATCTCAGGCCTGTCCTTATGGTTCTCCAGATCCGACGCGTTCTTTTCCGAGTCATAGAGGATAGTCCCGTCAGGCCTGGCAAGGGTAATACGGCTTGTTGTCAGATCTCCTGTGGTTTTGTTCAGATAATCTTCCCCTGTATTCTCCACCGCGTAACGGATGTACTGGGCCTCATTCCTCACATCCTGCTTCATATAATGATTGTATTTTCCGTACATAACAGCGCTTGCCGCAATAAAGGTCAATATCACGGAAAGAACCACCATAATCCCTACGTGGTTCAGTATACGTTGTTTCATCTTCCATCTCCAATCCGATATCCCACGCCCCGGATGGTTTCGATCAGGTTACCGCAGTCCCCCAGTTTCTGCCGAAGTGTCCGGATATGTACATCTACAGTCCTTGTTTCACCGTCAAAATCATATCCCCAGATGTGTTCCAGCAGTCTGTCGCGGCTCAGCACAATACCCTGATTTTCCATCAGATAGCGGAGCATTTCAAATTCTTTTAAGGTCAGTTCCACTCTCCGCTGCCCGTCCATCACTTCATGGCGGTCCACATTTACGGAGAGATCCTCACAGCGCAGGATTTTGTCCTGTGTCTGTCTCTTACTTCTTCGGAGCACGGCGCGGACACGGGAGACGAATTCCATCATGCCAAACGGCTTTGTGATATAGTCATCCGCTCCCCCGTCCAGCCCTCTCACCTTGTCATATTCTGCCTCCTTGGCAGTCACCATGATCACGGGAATATCTCTGGTCCTGTGCTCCTTTTTTAATTTTTCCAATATGGCATATCCGTCCTCACCAGGAAGCATAATATCCAAAAGGACCAATTCCGGTATTTCCTTCTCCAATGCTGCAAAAAGCTCTTTTCCGTCACTCAGTCCTTTGGCCTGAAATCCGGTGGTCCCTAATGTATATACAAGAAGTTCCCGAATATTTCTCTCATCTTCCACACAATAAATCATATGCGCTCCCTTCTTTGCCCATCTCATTCTATAGACAGTATACGCATTTTTTAGGGAGCGCACAAGAAAAATTTACGGGAGCTGGTAACGGCTGCGGGACTCTTCCATGACTCTCTGGAACTCTGAGTTGTCTTCACGCTTCATATGTTCCAGATAACTGTGAGTATCAAAAGCATCCTCAGGCACCTGGGTGATACAGACTGCAATGTTTGAACAGTGGTCTGCAATCCTCTCCAGGCTTGTGGTAATGTCTGATAAGACAAATCCCTGTTCTATGGTACACTTTCCTTCTCTCAGTCTGCGGATGTGACGGCTCTTCAGCTCCATATTCAATTCATCAATGACCTGTTCAAGCGGTTCCACGCTTTTTGCCATCTCCTGATCCTGCCCAGCAAATACCTTGTAGGCGGAGTCAAAAATGTCCTCTACCGCTTTTGCGATCACATGCAGTTCCTGCAGTGCTTTATCAGAGAATTTCATATTTTTTGCATTCATTTCTTTTGCTGACTGCATAATATTTACCGCATGGTCCGAAATACGTTCAAAATCCCCGATACAGTGAAGCATAATAGAGAGATCATGGCTGTCCTTCTGATTTAAATCTTTCTGACTCAATTTAACCAGATATGTTCCCAGCGCATCCTCATAGCGGTCCACATGGTCCTCCAGAGTCATCACCTCTTCTGCCATTTTATCATCATATCTGTCAATGAGTGACAGCGCTGTGCGCAGGGAATCCTGTGCCTCTCTAGCCATATTGTCGACTACGTGACGGCTCTGCTCCATAGCAAATGCCGGTTTGTCAAGGAAACGCACATCCAGAAGCTGTGTCTGTACATCCTGCACAGCCGGCTTTGCCTCCTCTTTGTCCCGGATCGTGAGCGTTGCCAGCTTCTCCAACACTCTGGAGAACGGAAGAAGAAGCAGGGTTGCAAATACATTAAAGGTTGTATGCACAACTGCGATACCCGCCGCGTTTGCCGCATGTCCCATAAATCCAAAGTGGATGAAGGAATTCAGTGTATAGAAAAGTACCATAAAGATAACCGTGCCGATAACATTAAAATACAAATGCACCATGGCGGCACGTTTTGCATTTTTGTTGGCTCCCACGGCCGAGAGAAGCGCAGTCACACAGGTACCTATATTCTGGCCCATAATGATAGGGATGGCCACATCAAAGCTGACCGCACCGGTCACACAGAGTGCCTGCAGAATGCCCACTGACGCAGAAGAACTCTGGATCACTGCCGTCAGGATCGTACCTGCGATCATGCCCAGGATCGGGTTGGAAAACTGTGTCAGGATCCCTGTAAATTCCGGCACATCCGCCAGAGGCTTCACTGCCCCGCTCATACTCTCCATACCAAACATGAGCACAGCAAATCCGATAAATATCATACCGATGTCTTTTTTCTTTTCACTTTTGGCAAACATAAGAAAAGCAACACCCACGATAGCCAAAACAGGCGAAAATGTGGAGGGTTTAAAAAGCTGTATGAAGAAATTATCACTTTCAATCCCGGAAAGACTCAGAATCCAGGATGTAATTGTTGTACCAATATTGGCACCCATGATGACGCCCACTGCCTGTGAGAGTTTCATAATGCCTGAATTGACAAACCCCACTACCATTACGGTTGTCGCTGATGATGACTGAATGACCGCGGTTACCGCAGCGCCCAGACCCACGGCTTTGAGGGGATTTGAGGTTAGAGTCTCCAGAATCCTCTCCATCTTGCCGCCTGATACCTTGGCCAGACCGTCACCCATGACATTCATTCCATATAAAAACAAAGCCAGACCGCCGATTAAGCTCAAAATACTAAAGAAATCCATACTTTTTCTCCTTTTCCTTTTGTAGCAAGGCAAACTTATTACCTTTTATTCTAACCTTATTGTAGGGGAGGTATGTAAAATCTTTTAAAGGGGTTTTGTAAAATCTGTGTAAAATTTTCTCACAAAATGACTCAGAAAAGCCGCCGGCAGATTATCTGACAGCGGCTTGCAGCATTGCGTTATAGATTTTGTTCTGATAGGATCTTTTCAAATTTTGATTCTGAGAGGATTTCGTTTGTGAAAAAAGCTCCATTATAAAAGAGGCTGTAAGTGGTAAATGGAGCCGGGGCATTTTGTGCCTGTTCTTTTGATTCAAAACGTATGGTTTTAAAGGGTACTCCTCTGTCCCGGGCCATTTTTTCTATGAGAGGAACGTATTTTGCTGTAAACGGACACTGATGGCTATAATAGAGGACAAATCCCTGCTGCTGTAGCTGCGGTGCTTTCGCCTGTTCCCTGAATTGTGGTTTTTCAGCCCCTTCTTCAAAAGGCAGATATAACAGTTCGTAAAAGGGCATTGCCGAATCTGCCTTAAGAAAACCTTTGTGTCTGAAAAAGCCCGGGTCTGAGAGATAAGGCCTTTTTTTAGCAGATGAAAGAACTGTCAGACCCTTTTTCCCCTTAGCCTTACTGTCCTTGATACACTCCTCCAAAAGGAGATTTGAATATCCCTGCCCTTTGAATTTCCCGGAAACCCACAGGCAGTTGATGTGCATATAACCTTCTGCCAAAATGGGAACCCACGCCTCATGGGCCGGAATATATTCTATAAAGCATTTCCCCCTCACATCACATTTTTTAAACATCAGCCCAGCGTCTAACTGCTGGAAAATCCATGCCTTCTTAGCGGACACCTGACAGTCCTTGTTGTTGGATATGGCACAGCAGATATGCTCTTTCTCCAGATTCTCCTTGGTTATTGTAATGATATCCATATTGCTTCCCTTTCTCGGATCCCCTGTAAATAATACATTATGCTTTGACAATAGACAGTATAGCATATAAAACATGACAATGTATGTCATATTTTAAAAACTGTCCTGGCTGCTGTGCCTCCTCACACGCTCTGTGCTGCTGTATACCATATCACTCCTCTTATCTAAACTCTGGAATCACAACCTCCTCTCCGTTTTTCATTGCTGACTCATGTCCGCAGATTCCCGCGGCAGTCCAGTCAGCCGCCGTATACACATCGATCATCGGCTCCCTCTCCTCTATTATGCTGCTGACAAATTCATTTACCAGGTGTGGATGGGACCCGTGATGTCCGCCGCCCTGCTTCATATACATGTCAGGATTATCGGGATCCAATATGGCGAATTCTGTTGTGTACTTCCGAATCGCCTCGGGCAGAATCTCCTCTCTGTTTGGACAATGTACCTCTTGCCTGCTGATAACTCTGCCTCTGTTTCCAATATTTGTCTCTGTCATACCCTCCTCAAAGGTATATACATAGGGAGCGTCGTTTTCAAAATTCCACTCAAAAGACATTTTATCTCCAAAGACGCTGAATCCCTCCACATACTCATGGGCAGTCTCAAAAAGGGAACGGGTAACATCCGCAGAGGTCCTCCCATCCTCCAACCGGAAGACTGCCGTCTCCACAGGATATGGATTTCCATAATTCCGAACCAATTCCTCCCGCATTGTCCCGCTTCCAAAACAATGTACCCTGGAAGCCCGCTGTCCGCTCAAAAACAGAAGCGGGGATATGGCGTGGGTTGCATAATGCAGTGGCGGAAGTCCCTTCCAATAATCAGGCCAGCCCTCCATATCCTGAAAATGAGTCCCTCTCAGATATTGGATCTTCCCCAGCTTTCCCTGATCGATCAGAGACTTAACATACAGACACTGATATGTATAAACACTGGTCTCCATCATCATATAGTTCTTTCCGCTCTTCTTTTTTGCCTCAATGACCGCCCTGATCTCATCCAATGTTGTTGCCATAGGTACCGTTACTGCACAGTGCTTTCCCGCATTCAATGCCTGAACGGCCAGATCTGCGTGGGTATGAATGTTGGTGAGTATATGTACCGCATCCACATCACTGTCCAACAGCTCCTGATAATCCCTGCAGCATCTGGTAAATCCAAACTTTCTGGAAAAGCTGTTCAGCAGCTCCTCATTTTTATCGCAAATGACCACCTCTTCCACATCCGGATGGTCTCTGTAGATAGTGGGAAAAGCCCCGCCAAATACAAGGCCTACGATTCCCACCTTTATTTTTTTACCACTCATGATCATTCTCCTTTATTCCTGTATTTTCCGGTATTCCTTTGGGGAATATCCGGTTGCCTTTTTAAATCCCATACTAAAATAATACTGACTGGAATACCCCAGTTCACTACTGATTTCCCCTATTTTTTTATCAGTCTCCACCAAAAGCTTTTTTGCCTGAAGAATTCTGAGACTGCTTATATAATTAACCAATGTGCTCCCTGCCTGTTCCTTAAAAATACGGCAGATATAATTAGGACTCATATGAAAAACCTTTGCGATCTGACCCAGACTCAGGTCCTCCTCTCTATAATTCTCTTCAATATACCGTTTGATCTTTGAAACCGTCTGCGTGGTATCTTTTGCTGTATAATTCCTTATCTCCCGGCATAAGGTGATCAAAATTTTCTCAAAATACTCCAATATATCTGAGGCATAGATCATGGCATTGAGTTTCTGCAGACTTATTAAATCCTTTACCCTCTCATCGGGGAGCATTCCGCACACCTGTGTGCTCAAAAAGGTAGTGACAAAGAAAAGCAGATATGACCTCTTGATACCATGGTTCTCCATATAATTCCGTATCTCTGCGCAGACTTTGTCAATACCGCCGAAATCGCCGCTTGTGAGACAGTCCGCAAGTTTTTTTTCAAAGTAATCAAAACGTGTGTAATCAGATAATTCTTTATCCGCAAAATCATGGATGTGAAACACCTGGTTTCTCCCCAGAACAAAGCGGTATTCCAGGGCCTGCACAGCAGTATCTGCAGCGTACTGCAGCTTTCTGATATCGTCCACCCAGTATCCGATCCCCATATTGATATACACTCCCGGCCTTTTCTCTGCCAGATCACGTATATATTTTTTCAACAGATGTATCAATGTACTCATAAAGAAATTTTCTTTTTCTCCAAACACAATGCAGTATACATCCGTTTCCATGAAAAACGGTCCCCAGAATTCCTGTGTCTGATAATATTGAGACAGATTCCCACAGATTTCTGAACAGATTTCTTCTCCTGTGACATCGCTCTTTCCTGTCTCCACAGCCACCATAATGCAGTTAAACTGCATTTTGCGCAAATCTGACTCCAGAATTTCTTCCAGTTCCACTCTGTCCAGTTTGCAGCTCTCTTTGCTGTCTTTTAACAGCTTTTGAAAAAAGGTTTCCCGGTAAATGCCGTGATTGTTCTCATATACATGCTGTACCTGCTCCTCATGGTGCTTTTCTTTGCCGGCCTGCAAAATACGCTGACTAAGGAATTCATAATCCACAGGCTTCTCCAAAAAGTCGTATACTCCCAACTGTATCCCCTTTTTGGCATATTCAAATTTACTGTAGGCACTAATGATGATAATTTTAATATTGCGGCCCAGCCCGTTAATATACTCGCAAAAACTAAGCCCATCCATTCCGGGCATAACAATATCTGATATTATCACATCTGGATTTAATCCATCCAAATTTTTCATTGCTTCCTGACAGCCTGAGAAGAATCCCACGGGATTCAGCCCGTATTCCTCCCACCGTACCTGTGTTTTCAGCGCATTCAATGTTAAAATACGGTCTTCGATCACCATTACATTTATCATGACTCATCATCCTTTACTGCTTTATGCTCCCCATCATCAGACCGCCCATAATATTCTTCTCAAAGCAGACAATAAACAAAATTGCAGGAAGCAGCATCATACATCCGGCCGCGCTGATCGCCCCCCATGGCATCTGGTATTGGTTCATCTTGGGGATGGAGGACATCAAAAGACTCATCACCTTCACATTTTTAGTGGTAAACATAAGGGGTGTAAAAAATTCATTCAGACAGGTAATAAAATTGATGATACATAAGGTTGCCATGATCGGTTTCAGCAGAGGAAGGATGATACGTACAAATGCCCCCGCCATAGTTGCCCCGTCAATTCTGGCAGCTTCCTCCAGTGAGGAGGGGATCTGGCTGATAAAACCGGAATACATGATGGTTGAAAACGGGATCAAGATGGAAAAATATAAAATCACCAATCCCCCAAAGGTATCGCTGAGTCCCAAATGGCGCCACAAGGTCATAAGGGGAATGACCGTCACTGTACCCGGTATCATTGTGGAGAACATGATAAAGGCAAATGCTGCATTCAACCCCTTTGTCTGGCACCTGGCGAAACCATAACCGGCTAAAGCGCAGAGGAAAACAGATAAGATCAGGGAGACCGCCGTAATGATAACAGTTCCTTTCAAATATTCTGTCAGTCCGGCCGCCTGGAACAGCTGCCTGTAATTGTCAAGTGTGAGATGGATCGGCCTGTATTCTATAGGTGACTTAAATAAATCCACCTGTTGAGTAAAAGAGGATTTTATGATCCAGTAGACCGGCCACATGATAATAAATCCCACTGCAAATGTCAAAATCCATAACAAGGCTTTCTTTTTTCCGGACATTTTCATACCCATCCCCCCTTAATAGTCCACTTTTCTGTAAAACGACAGTCCAATAACACCATAAACTGCTGTAGCCAAAAACATGACCACTGTGATGGCTGATGCCATTCCATAGTTCATATTCTTTGTAGCTTCCATATAAAGCCTGTATGCCAAAAGGGAAGTGGAGGTCCCAGGTCCTCCTTTTGTCATAGCATAAACGATCTCAAAGCTGTTGATCTGTGAAACACCGATGAATATTATCATGATAATAAATGTTCTCATTACATATGGCAGTGATACGTGAATTAAAATCTTCCAGTCATTTGCCCCGTCAATCTTAGCTGACTCAAACAATTCCCCGGGAATCCCCTGAAAAGCCGCCAGCATAATAATCCCGAAGAAAGATACATTCTTCCATATATTTACCAGAATAACCGAAACCTGTGCCCCTGTTTTATCAGACAACCAGTTAAAATGGTATCCCGCAAACCCAATCCTTCTTATTAAATCATTTACAATCCCATAAGTATTATCAAAGGCCCAAAGTGCTGCTATGGACACAACGATCATGGAAAGCCCCCATGGGATCAACGCTATGGTCCTTATCAGCTTTCTTCCCCCAAAGTTCTGTTTCAGTAAAAGAGCAAGGCCAATTCCCAATACAACGATCGCGATCATAGATACCACTGTAAAAACCGCGGTGAAAGACAGGGACTCCAAAAACTGTTTATTCGTGGTAAGTTTTTTAAAATTCAGCAGGCCTGCAAACTTTTTCGTTCTCCTTATCAAATCATAATCCAGCAGACTATAATAAAACATAGTCAGAACAGGATATATGGTGGTCCATGCCCGGATCAACAGAACCGGAAGAATACAGATCCATGCAAATATAATTTTCCGCTTCGTCAGCGTCAGTTTCTTCAACATTGCATTCCCCTCTTCCAAGTATTTTTTAATGGAGGCCGCAGATACTGCAGCCTCCCGTCTGGCTTATTTTTTGCCCAGAAGTTCGTCAATCTGCTGTTGTCCCTTTTCCAGGCATTCCTCATAGCTGATCTCATCCATAAGATACTCCTGAAGAGTTCCCGTCACTGTATCCATATACTCACTGTGTCTTTCACTTAAAGTCCTGGCCTCAAAAGCGTTGTCCTGTACATATGACTTATGTTCTTCCACAGTCAGAAGCCCTTTTGTCAATTCCGCATCATCCCATACACTTAAATTGGCTGTAGGAGAGAATTTTCCGGTTGCCTTCATATAAGCAGCCTGTGCCTCTGGTGATGCCATAAATTTCACGTATTCTTTGGCAGCCTCTTTCTTGGAAGAATTTTTATTTACCACCCACATCCATGAACTCATTGGTGTCTTGTTGGTGGTAAATGCAGGCATTGGCGCACAGATAATTTCATCTCCGTATTTTCCTGCTTCCGCAAAGGAGGATGAGGCAGACGCCCACTGAAAATACATGGCTGCGTTTCCGTCCGTAAACTTCTGGTTTCCCGTTTCATAGTCCACGCTCAGATTATCAATGCTGGTAACACCATAGGTGTGCACCAGATCATACATAAATTTAATGGCTTCCTTTGTCCCATCCAGTGTCCAGTCATAGAAATTCCCTCCAAACATGAGACACCAGCGGTTCAGATTATCCTGGAGGTGTGAAGCCTTATCCCATGCCTCCAGCAATCCATACTTACCATCTTTTGTCAGGGCCTTTGCGGCTTCAATAAATTCTTCCTTATTGGTTGGCACGGCAATTTTGGCCTCATCAAACATCTTCTTATTCACAAAGAAAAGAATACCTCCGAAGTCAGCAGGTACGCCGTACACATGACCATCTTTCTTTAAGAACTTGTCAGCATACCCATCCATGAACTCGTTTAGATCCTCTTCAGTTATCACATCATCTATTGGTTCCAAAAAATCAGCACTCATAAATGATAACTGCATAATTTCATCAATATAATACACATCCACAGAGTCATCACCGGACGCCAGCATTGTAGTAGCTTTATTTACCGTATCTGCGTACAGCAGAGGTTCTGCCTCAAAGTTGACTTTAAAATCCAGATTCTCCTCCACCATTTTCTTAAATTCCTGGCCATACGCATCATCATTGATCGCTGAAGTGTAGACAGTTATCTCTGTATCCTGGGTCGTCTCCTCCTGCTTTGACTCCTGTCCGCCTGCACCGGCATCTTCTTCTGCGGAAGTACATCCGGATAAAAGCATAGTCCCCGTCATAAGTACAGCAGTCCCTGCTGCCATCTTTTTTCTCCAATTTCTTTTCTTCATACCATACTCCTTTTTCTGCTTTTAGAATCTCCTGCGCAAAAGAATCTGTAAATAGTACCGCTTGTTCAGCTAATATTAAGATATCACATATATTTATGAAAATCATACAATTTATTATCTATTTTTTAATATATCATATCCCTTTTTCCATAAATCGTTTTTATTCCCCATAATTTTTGCTATAATATTTCCAATACAGAAATAACCGGAGGACATTATGAATAAATTCAAAGAGTTGATCAATAAACATTTTTCTACCTTCCGTTCCAAGCTCACGGCTGCTTTTATTTTGACATCCATGATCCCCCTGCTCCTCTCTATCACCATAGCGATGTTTATCATCAACAGCTATCTTAGAAAAGAAACTATAAATCAGCTTCTCTCAGATGCCAGCCTGGAGGCACAGCAGATAGAGGCGCGTCTTGGCCAGATCATTGATATGCAGAATGCACTCTCCTCTCTGTTCTCCTCCTCCCTAACTCCTGACAATGCCTCAAAAGATATCTCCTCCCTGGCACTGTCACGTTTTGAATCCCTGCGTGCCAATGTCACCAGTTTGGAGTACGTTTATAATGTAAAAAAGATAAGAATATACTCCGATTATTTTCCCTTTACGAATGGCGACAGCTTTCATTTTTTCCCTCTCACTGACCTGGACTCCTCTGTCCTTAGACAGATTGCATCCGAATCCTCCGGCGTCAACCGACTGAAGGCATTCTCCTCTGCCGGCACATCCACCGGCAGTACAGCCAGTTTCTATAAGGCCATCAAGAATATCAGCGGAACCGTTATTGCAGTTTACTTCATAGACATCGATTTGCCCAACACCATGAAAAGTATCCTCTCCCCCACCACAGATACCACAGCTCTCAGCCTTCTGGATTCCAAATCCGGTCTGCTATACAGCAGCACACAGAATCTGCTGCTCCCTGATCCTCCTGATTCCTATGAGACAAATAAAGTCTTCTCTTCTGAAAATTCCCGTTTCCGGATATTAAAGAAGAGCAGCTATACAGACTGGTATTATCTGTTTGAATCCTCAAAAGGCAGTTCCAAAATAGTGAATCAGGCTCTCCTTACAGGATATCTGCTGGTGTTTTCACTGACTGTACTTTTATGCATCATTGCTGTGATCATATTTCCCATCACCCTTTCCAAACGCATAAAATACTTTTCAAACACCATCAACAATATTCCTGACGAAGATCTGGCATCCTCCAGCGCTGCAGGAGCAATTCTGGACACCCTCGTTAAAGACAGCACCACCGGTGATGAAATTGATTCCATCATTACAACCTTTAGTAATCTATTCAAAAAAAATACCCAGCTCAATACCGCTATAAGGCAGCACGAGCTGGAAATTGAAAAATCAAAGTTCACCATACTCCAGGAGCAGATAAACCCTCACTTTCTATATAACTCCCTGGATACCATACGCATATGTATGCTCATGGATAAAAAAGAGACAGCCTGCCGTCTCATCCAATCCCTGTCACAATTTTACCGCATCTCCCTGAGCAAAGGAAAAGACATTATCACCATAGATCAGGAGCTTCGTATGATAGAAGCCTATCTACAGATTGAGCAGGCAGGCTACGACGGAAAGATCACATGGCAAATAAGCTGCAGCGACCGGGTTTCCGCCTTCGGAATTCCCAAGTTCACACTGCAGCCCATAGTGGAAAACTCCATCATACACGGAGATTTCATTTCATCACCTGTGCCTCTCTCCATTACAATAACCGTGGAATATACAGAATTGCTCAAGATAACATTAAAAGACAACGGCCCCGGAATCCCTCCGGACCGCCTGACAGAACTGAATCACCTATTGGCCTCCCAGACTCTGGTCCCCACAGCCGGCTACGGGCTTCAAAACTGCTGCCAACGCATCCGCCTCCACTATGGCCCCGCCTACGGAATCCAAATAACCAGCACCCCAAAAGGCACACAAACCACTCTGACTCTCCCCAAAATCCTTCCCTGACAGCCCGGCGGGTGCCGGGCAAAGCAGGCAGGAACTTCAACTGTCCTGCCGCATTGCCGCCGCCGTTCACTAAGATCAAACCCCGGCAATAACCTCTGTCACAAGCTCCGAAAACTCCCGGGAAACTTTGTCAGCCGTCTCCTGCACTTCCTTATGATCCAGCTTCTTGCCCATCCCCGCAGCCTGATTGGTAATACAGGAAATCCCACAGACTTCCAGTCCCATGTGGCGTGCGGCCATAGCCTCACACGCTGTACTCATCCCTGCCGCATCAGCGCCCCACACTCTGCACATCCGGATTTCAGCAGGCGTCTCGTAATTCGGCCCGCTAAACTGCATATAAACTCCCTCTTTCAGAGAAATTCCCAGCTTCTTAGCGGCATCCTTCACCACATTCCGCATCCTGACACTATAGACCTCACTCATATCCGGGAATCTCGGCCCCAGTTTATCCATGTTGGGACCAATCAAAGGACTCGGAACCGCTGTGGTAATATGATCCCGGATCAACATAAAATCTCCCGGATCAAAATCAAAATTCACTCCCCCTGCCGCATTGGTGAGTATGAGCTTTTTCGCCCCCAAAAGTCCCATAAGCCTTATTGGAAGCACCACGTCTGTCATAGGATATCCTTCATAATAATGAACCCGCCCCTGCATGATCACTACAGGCACCTTTCCCACATAACCAAAGACAAATCTTCCCTTATGTCCCTCCACAGTAGAAGTAGGAAATCCCTCAATGTCCTTATAATCCACGGTATCCACGATCTGAATACCATCTGCGTAATCGCCCAGACCGGAACCCAGAACAAGGGCTGTCTCCGGTTTAAAATCAGTCCTCTTTTTTACACTCTCCAAACACCTGAATAACTTTTCTTCTGCCTGATGCATACTTTATCTTTCCTCACTTTCGCCGTTGTCAGCCTTTTCAGATATATTTAGGCCGCTTATCTGTATAGTTTACATTATAATGCATTTCTTGTTCCAGAAAAAGAACTAAAATCCTGAAGATGAAATTATATGTCCTATAAAGCACAATGTCCAAAAAAGACAGAACCGTGGAAACAGCCGGCAGAATAGCCTGACTGTCCGCAAGTTCTGCCTTTTATCATACAGACTTTTGGAAAAAATCGGAACTGACCTTAGAAACTTCTGATCTGATCATCCTCATCTTCTGTTGATTTTACAATGGATTTGATCACGACAGGATAGCTCACTGTGTCATTTACCCTCACCATGACCCGGTCGCCTTCCCGGTGTCCCCGGACGGCTTTTCCCAGGGGAGATTCTATACTGATCTTATTGTCAAGAGAGTTACCCCGGATAGAAGTTACCAGTTTGTAGGTCTCGGTCTCATCCTCATCCTCGTAGTAAATTTCCACCACATTATTGATCCCCACCTCATCACTTCCGGAATCATCCTTCACAATTGCGGCGGTCTTCAGCATTCTCTCCAGATACCGGATGCGGCTTTCATTTTTGTTCTTGTCCTTTTTCGCCGCATAATATTCAAAATTCTCACTCAGGTCACCCTGTGCCCTGGCCTCCTTGACAGCCTCTATGGCTTCCTTTCTGACCACCAGCTTCCGGTACTCGATTTCCTCCTGGATCTTCTTTACATCACTCTCTGTCAACTGTTCCCGCATATCACTCTGCCTCTTTTCCTGCTATTCCCGGTTACGATATCTTGGTTCCCGCCTCAGCCAGAAAACCACGCGTAAAAAGCTCTTTTGCTATCTCATCCAGTGTCTGCTCGCTGTCCGCAAGGACTGTATGATAATGATAGCCGGACGTAATGTTCTTCAAAGGGCTTGATTTGCCACCTTGAATGCCTTTTACAAACTCAGCGGCTTTCTTCCTGGAATCAACAGATAAATCTGCCCTTAACTGCCCATAAACCTCATGGCGTATGAACACATCCTCCACCTTGCCTCCGCAGTCCACGATCAGATTCAGTTCCTCCAGTATCTCACTGTCCTTATGACATACATAGAACACACGGCTCGCAAACACCGGGGCATGAAATACATAGCCCCGATGGGTGGAAAGAATATCCTGGTTCTGCGCCCGCAAAAGTGCAATATCCTGCACTATCACCTGGCGGCTGACCTGGAACCGCTGTGCCAGCTTCGTGCCGGAAACAGGTTCCGGGCTGCGCCTGATATATTCTAAAATTTCCTGTCTGCGTTTTTCGCCGTTCATTCCTCACTAATTCCTTTCTCGCTGTCCTTTTGCGGTGCTCATAACCCATGCAGTATCACTGCTCGTAACAGTTCAGCCTTCCACTGTTCCTGCAGCTTAGCGGCATACGGGATGCAGATTTTTAAGGGAAATGTCCAGGATCGGTGCAGAATGAGTTAAGGCCCCGCTGGATATATAATCCACACCTATAGACACAAGCCTTTCCACGTTCTCCCTGGTCACATTGCCGGAACACTCTGTCTCGGCTCTTCCGTCAATGATGCGGATCGCTTCCTTCATCATATCCGGAGTCATATTATCCAGCATGATGATATCAGCCCCTGCTTCCACAGCCTCTCTCACCATATCAAGATTTTCCACTTCCACTTCTATCTTGCGCACAAAGGGCGCGTACTCCTTAGCCATTTCCACGGCCTTCCTCACACTGCCTGCCGCTCCGATGTGATTGTCTTTTAATAAGATCCCATCGGACAAATTATATCTGTGATTATATCCGCCGCCTACCTTTACCGCATATTTCTCAAAAACACGCATATTCGGTGTCGTCTTCCTGGTATCCAGAAGCTTAGTCTTACTGCCTTCAAGCAAATCCGCGATCTGTCTCGTATAACTGGCAATTCCGCTCATTCTCTGCAGATAGTTCAGTGCAACCCGCTCTCCTGAGAGCAGTACACGGATATCTCCGTGCAGGGTCGCCATAAGCTGGCCATTCGCCACCCGGTCTCCGTCTTTGACGTAAAATTCCACCTCTGTCTTTTCATCCAAAAGTTCAAACACTCTTTTAAAAACGTCAAGACCTGCAATCACGCCGTCCTGCTTGCAGATGAGCTGTACTTCACCGGGGCATTCCTCCCGCATCACCGCATTGGTGGTGATATCCTCGCTTGTTATATCTTCCTGCAGAGCCTGCATGATCAAATGGTCTGCATTTAATTTCATTGTGATCTGATTCATACCGCTTTTTTCACCCTTTCGATTTCTTTTAAAACGCTCTCTCCATACATTCTTTGAAGCTCTTCCTGTCTCGGAAAACCTTCCCTCTCTGCCTTTGCCAGAAGCATAGCTGCTTTTTCCCGGCACATTTTCCCATTCTCCTGCGCTTCACACGCTGAGATCCGCATGGCCGCCCGTTTTGCGAACACCAGGCTCTCCAAAAGGGAATTGCTTGCCAGTCGGTTGGCTCCGTGTACTCCGTTGCAGCTTGTCTCTCCTGCAGCATAGAGATTTTCCATAGTGGTCCTGCTGTCCAGATCCACTTTTACCCCGCCCATAAAATAATGCTGGGCAGGCACAACAGGTATACATTCTTTTCTCACATCAAACCCTTCTTCAAGACAGCGCTCGAAAATATTGGGGAAATGAGACATGATCTCTTCCTCCCCAAGAGGGCGCATATCCAGCCATACATAAGGTTTGTGATCTATCTCCATCTGCCTGTGGATGGCGTCTGCAAGGATGTCCCGCGGAAGGACCTCATTGGCAAAACGCTCCATATTGGCATTGTATAATTTGGCGCCTTCCCCGCGCACGGATTCCGATATGAGGAATCTGCGGCCCGGTTTCTTGGAATATAAGGTTGTAGGGTGAATCTGCACGTAATCGGGATGCTCCAGCTCAATGCCGTGTTTCAGGGCAATGGCAAGGGCGTCTCCCGTCAGATGAGGAAAATTTGTGGAATGTTCATAAAGCCCGCCAATCCCGCCGCATGCCCATATTGTATCCCGGGCTGTGATTCCAAAGGTACTGCCATCCTCCCGGCGTGCCACGATACCGTAACACCGGTTATTCTCCTCCAGTATATCAATCATTGTTGTCCGTGTCAAAATTTTTACATTGGGAAGTTTTTGGACCGCTTCCAGCAGCCTGCTTGTAATCTCTTTCCCCGTGATATCTTTGTGAAACAGGATTCTCGGCCTGGAATGGGCACCCTCTCTGGTATAGGCAAGTTCCCCGTTTCTGCGGTTAAAGTCCACACCACAGGCGATCAGCTCATCTATCACCTCTCTGGAGGAACGGATCATCACATCCACAGATTCTCTCCTGTTTTCATAATGACCGGCCTTCAGGGTGTCCTCCATAAACAAATCATAATCCTCTTCATCGTGCAGCACGCAGATGCCGCCCTGCGCCAGATAAGAATCACTGTTCTCCGGATCATCCTTTGTCAGCATCAGAACCTGTTTCTCTCTCGGCAGGTGAAGAGCTGCAAAAAGCCCAGCAACTCCTGTTCCCACGATCACGATATCTGTCTTTTCTCTTTTCATTTTCTCCTAAACCTTCTTTCCATCCGCAGTCCGCCTCTATGCAAAGGGCAGTGCGGGTTCCACTACTTTGCGGTCTCGAGCATCCGGTTCAAAGGCACATTGGCCTTTTCGCGGAGGCTGTCATCCACGCTTACCTCTCCTTTATTGTATTTCAGACAGTCGCGCACCTTTTCCAGTGTTACTTTCTTCATAGATGCACAGGTCTGTCCGCCGGGCAGCGTATAAAACTTCTTGTCCGGATTCTTTTGCTGCAGTTCGTACAGCACACCGTTTTCTGTTCCGATGATGAATTCCTTCTTGTCGCTGTTCGTGGCATAGTCAATGATCCCCGATGTACTGCCAATATAATCGGCAAGCTCCAGCACTTCTTTTGTACACTCCGGGTGCACTAAGAATTCCACACCTGGGTGGAGACGCTTAATTTCTTCTGCCTGTTCTTTCTTTACTTCTTTATGTACATAGCAGTAACCGTCATTGAGGATCACATTCTTCTCCGGAACCTGTTGTGCTACATAACTGCCCAGGTTTTCATCCGGAATAAAAAATATATTTTTATTTGGAAGTTTTTTTACGATCTCAACCGCATTTGAGGAAGTCACACATACATCTGCGCAGGTCTTCAGCGCGGCACTGGAATTGATATAACAGACAACTGCCAGGTCTTCATATTCTTCTCTCATTTTCTCAATTTTCTCAGCGGCAGCCATATGAGCCATGGGACAGTCCGCTGTGGTATCCGGCATGAGCACGGTTTTTCCAGGGTTCAGAATTTTTGCACTCTCTCCCATGAAAGTCACCCCCGCAAAGACCAGGGTACTGGCTTCCAGCTTTGTGGCGATCTTACTCAGATAAAAAGAATCTCCAATATAATCCGCACATGCCTGCACCTCGCCCGGCACATAATAGTGGGCAAGGATCACTGCGTCCTTTTCTTTCTTCAGTTCCTCGATTTCCCGGTAAATGGAATCCACGGTTTCTCCTCCTCGATTTTACAGATTTTTAACATTATACAACTTTCCTTTACATCTGACAAGACAGTTGTAAAATTGTATTGTAATACGTACAAAAAAGAGACTGCCCCCTCTGCAGTCTCTGTAATCTATTCCTCTATTTTTTCAAACACCCGACCCCATACATCATCATATCCTCAGCCATAGCCGCAATCTCTTCCGCGCCTGTCACCATGCCCTCTCTGAGCCATTCCTCCAAAAGCCCGATACATCCCGCACTGGCAAAGGCGTAGAAATACTCTATCTCCTTTGGGGACGCCATGGCAAAGAACCGGGAGTAGGCTTCCACGCATTTTTCACGACCAAGACTCAGCAGCCGCACAGCAAAGGTTTTATCCCCGTAATCCCCCAGAGTGACTGTACACAGATCCGCATTTTCCTTCAGACACCGGAAAATGTGGGTGGTGATCTTCAGTGGAGTCAGTTCCCTATTCTCCACAGACAGAAGCGGTTCCAGGGCTTTTTCAATTTCTCTGGTCATCTCCTCCTCTATCTGCTCAAGCAGGTCATAAATATCTTTATAATGTGTATAAAAAGTCCCCCTGTTGATACCTGCAAGGCCGCACAGCTCCCTGATGGAAATACTTTGTATAGGCTTTTCGCGAAGCAGTTCCATAAACGCTTTCCTGATCAGCTGCTTTGTCATCCTGGTTCTCTGGTCGCCTGATTTTCCCATAGGACGGCCTCCTTTCCTAAATGCCCGACACTTTTGCCCTAATCTGTTCAAAAACCATCCAAATGGCTCAAATCTGCCGATTGTTTTCCTGTTATACTACCATTATAATAAATAATAGAAAGAGATTCAACTGGATAAAGGAGATGTTCCTGATGAAAACACTATATCTTGTTACAGGAGCAGACGGTCACCTGGGCAGTACCATTGTCCGCCTGTTGAAAAAACAGAACCTTCCTGTGAGAGGACTGCTTCTCCCCGGAAAGGCCGCACCAGATATCCCCGGTGTCCGGTATTTCCACGGAGATATACGGAATCCGGAAAGCTTAAAGCCCTTTTTTGAAAATGACGGACACAGGGAATTAGCTGTCATACACACCGCAGGCATGATATCCATTGCAGAACATGTCACCCCTGACCTATACGATGTCAATGTAAACGGAACAAAAAACATAATCTCCCTGTGCCTGCAATACAAAGTAAAAAGACTTCTCTATGTAAGCTCTGTACACGCCATCCCGGAACAGAATAAACTGAAAGTCCTGCATGAGACAACGGAATTTTCTCCCGATCTGGTGGTTGGCGCCTATGCCAAGACAAAGGCGGAGGCTACCAGGGCTGTGCTGGCCGCTGTAGATGAGGGCCTTGATGCTGTAGTTGTCCATCCCTCAGGAATCCTGGGGCCTTTTGATACCTCCGGCAATCACCTGGTGCAGATGGTAACGGATTATATAGAAGGCCGTCTCCCGGCCTGTGTGAACGGCGGATATGATTTTGTGGATGTCCGGGATGTGGCGTCCGGCTGTCTGGCTGCCTTGGAGCGCGGAAGAAAAGGAGAATGTTATATTCTCTCAAACCGTCACTATGAGATAAAAGACGTTCTGAAAATGGTTAAGATGCAGAGCGGCGGCAGACGCCTGCCAGTTCTTCCCATGTGGATGGCAAAAATGGCGGCACCTCTCATCGGCGGCATCTGCCGGATGAAAAAGCGACGCCCACTGTACACCCGCTATTCCCTGTATACCCTGCAGAGCAATGACCGTTTTGACCACACAAAGGCCACTGCTGAGCTGGGTTTCAAGCCAAGGGATTTATTTCAGACCATTGCAGATACCATTGCCTGGCTGAAGAAGAAAAGTCATGGCATTCTGATTTAAAAAGACATACTCTTACAATTTGAAAAGACGGACGGCCTTCCTACCCCTTCGGAAGATACCGTCCGTCTTGTATTGTCACTGCCAGTTTAACTTATTTTCCATTACGATCTTCTGTTCATTTGCCCGGATACGGCCAATCTCATAGCAGTCATAGTATCGGCTCAGATAAGCGGCTGTCTGTGCTGCCGCCTCCCGATGTACAACCAGTATAAATCCCACACCACAGTTGAATGTGGAGAGCATTTCCTTATCGCTTATATTGCCGCACTGCCTGATAAACCGGAAGACAGGCAGTGTCCTTATCTTATCCAGTTCTATCACAGCACTTAATCCGTCCGGGATCACCCGGCACAGATTCCCTTCTATGCCGCCGCCTGTAATGTGTGCCATGCCGTGAACACAGTTTTTTTCCATTATCCCCTTCAGGGCTTTATAATAAGGCGTATGGGGTTTCATGATCTGCTCAGTGAATGTCATGCCATCCACCTTTTCCAGCTTAATTTCCGGCATCCGGTCCATGAGCATACGGACCAGGGAATATCCGTTGGTATGCAGCCCGTTTGACGCAAGAGCCAGCACAATATCCCCCTCCTCAATGGCAGAGCCGTCAATGATCCTGTCTCTCTCCACGATCCCGGCAATACTGGAGGTAAGCACATACAGCCCCTTTTCCACCACTGCCGGCTGCACGCTTGTCTCCCCTCCCACCAGGGAGCATTCATTCTCCCGGCAGGCATCTGACACGCCTTTGACCAGTGCACTGATCGTATCCTTCTCCGCATTTCCGCATACGATCGTGTCCAGCACGGCAAGTGGCTTTGCCCCCATAACGGCAATGTCATTGACCAGGTGGTTTATCATATCATGACAGATGGAATCCGTATAACCATACTCCATGGCAAGCTTCTGCTTGGACCCCGGTTCCTCTGATTTCAATACCAGCACAGGATTCTTTATCTCCGGAAAAGAAATATCATAGAGAGACGCAAATGGACCAAGTCCGTTCAAAACCCTTTTATCCCTTGTCTCCAGGTGCTTTGCCATTTCCTTTTTGATCGTATCCGTGTAGGCAATGTCCACTCCCGCCTTACTGTAGGACAACTCCTCCCCGTCCTTCTCACAGCCCGAAAGCAGTTCGTCCACGGTCACCTCCATGGCTTTTGAAAGCTCAGGGAGCAGCTCCACATTTGGAAATGTGCTGCCGTTCTCCCATTTGGAAACGGCCTGAAAAGAAATATTCAGCCTGTCGGCAAGGTGCTGCTGCGTCATTCCTAGCTCTCTTCTTTTTCTGGAAATAAAACCTCCTATTTTCACACTGTCAAGCATGATATTTCCTCCTCATCTGCTCTGCGGATTTTCTTTTTATGCCTTAATCATACCTCTGCGCCTTGTATCGGGCAATAACGGAATATTTGAATTTCTTCTCACTATTCAACCTCCGGTAGAGTCCCTCTTTTATACTTTCTCCAAAGACCTGCCGTCAGAAGCAGGGTTGAAACCTCAGCCGCCGGAAAAGCCAGCCAGATCCCGTCCATCTTCCAGATAAAAGACAGTACAAAAGCGAAAAACAAGATGGCAGCAACACCTCTTGCAAAGGCAATAGAAAAAGATTCCCTTCCTCTCTCCACGGCTCCCATAAAAGCTGCTGCCACAATGTTGATCCCTGCCGGACAAAAGCCCAGAAAATACAGCCTTAATCCCCAAAAGGCGATCTTCGCAAGTTCCTGATTCCCCTCGCTGTTAAAGATCCCCACCAGATTTCCGGTAAACCCAAATGCGGCAGCGCTGAAGAGGATTCCCACGCCTGCTGCCAGCAGGACCGCTCTCAAAAACACACCGGTACATTCCCTTTTTCTGCCCTCCCCGTAGAAGCGGCTGATCAGGGGCTGGCTGCCCTGCGAGATACCGGTAAAGACAGATACCGCCACCAAAGCCAGATTCGCCACAATGCCGTAAGCCGCCACACCTGTATTTCCCGCCAGTCGCAGTATCAGCAGGTTAAACACAATGAGCACAACCGCAGAGGACAGCTCATTGATGAACGCGGATATTCCCAGGCTGCAGATATCTGACACCTGCCGTGCAAATGCTCTCATATTAAATCCAAAGCTCCAGGTAAATTGGTTTTTCCTCCTGATAAAGTGCAGAGACAAAAGTACCAGGCTGATGACCGGGGCAAAACCGGTGGCAAGGGCAGCTCCGAAGATTCCCATATTGAGGGGAAATAAGAATATATAATCGAGCACAATATTAGAAAAGCTCCCGGTCAGCATAGCCGCCATGGAAAGACGCGGGCTGCCGTCGTTTCGGACAAACGCGATCAGTATATTGTTCATAATAAAAAACGGCGCAAATCCCAGGATGGTCTTCAAATAACTGCCTGTCATCTCCTGTATAACGCCCTCAGCTCCCAGGACCTTTGCCACAGCATCTGAACCGACAGCACCCACAAGCAGCAGCACCAGTCCCACGGTGATACCCGCTGCCGCCGAAGCGGTGAATACCTGATTTCCCTTTTGCGTCTCATTCTGTGCCCGGCAGATAGCAAAACGTGTGGCGCCTCCGATCCCCAGCATCAGGCCCAGCCCGTTTATGATACTGTAGACGGAAATAGCCAGATTCAGTGCTGTCAGGCCATCTGCCCCCAGTCTCTTTGAGATAAAGAATGTATCCGCCAGAATATAACAGGACAAGCCCAGCATTCCCAGGACATTCAGGGATATGTACTTATAAAATTCTCTGCTTATTTGTTTCTGCATAGCTGATCTCCTTGTATTTTCTAATATGCAATAATATAAAAAATGCCCAAATACATTCCTTCCATGACCTACCGGAATGTATTCAGGCATTTTTCCGTCTACCCGGTGGCAGACGGATGCTTATGCTATTGTATATCACCTGAGGGATTTTTGCAAGAGGGTTTTTGCTGTTCACTCTGCTGCATGTTATTTTGAAAACCGCTTTCCTCCCGGGCTTTTAAAGCTGCATCTGTGTGGGGAATGTCTATACGGCTTACCTGTATCCCTCCCTTCCCTGTCTCCAGAACTGCCATGGTGATATCCTGGTTAAAACGGCGTCTTCCGCAGCTTCCCGGGTTAAGAAAAAGGCATCCGTCTTTTCGTTCCTCCGAATATTTATGGGAATGGCCGAATACCACCACATTTACACCTGTCAGATCCTGGGGAATCTCCTTTTTATTATGCACCATATAGAAAGTAATGCCGTCCAGTTCAAATCGCAGGAATGGCGGTATATCTTCCGCCCATTCTTTGTCATTGTTTCCTCTGACAATATACAGAGGCTTATCTTTTGAAAGTTCATCCGCAATTTTACGGGTGTTGATATCTCCGCTATGAAGAACCGCATCACAGGTATTTACAATTTCCATCACCTCAGGGCGAAGAAGTCCATGGGTATCGGATAAAACTGCTATTTTCATTTGACTGCTCCTGATCACTTAAAATTTCTTCTATCTTATCCGAAATCTTTTTCTTTGTAAAGCATTTGTCTCCTGTTCATGAAAATTTTGTAACTCCCATCATTCCCAGCATTACCACACCACCTGCCATGTAAATGCCATGCACGGTAAGACATATTTTCATAAGGTTATTCTTAACCTTCCCTCTGGTGTAAGCGGCAATGGTAAAGACACCTCCCAGCAGCATCACTGCAATATATATCAAAATAATAATTTCTGCCATAGGCTGCTCCAACGCCCACGGGTTTTTCCGGATAGGGAAAATCGTAAACGGGAAAAAAAGTAAGATCACGCTCACCGCGGTAATTATTTTTTCTTTCATCTTAACCTATCTCCTCTCTGCCTGTCCGAAACAAATACAGGCGGTAAACAGACTAACCACCGTGATCCCCACTGCTGCAGGTATAAACGGTATCAGCTCAAAAGCAAAGGTTCCCATATTTGACGCCAGCTCATGCATTCTGGACGCAGTCATGAGAAACGGATAGCACATAGGGTACGCAAACCATATTTTCGTGTTGATAAGAAGGACGGACGGTACAATAGACGCCATACCCACACCCATGGAAAAAATAGGTGTCCGGATACACACGGCAAGCAGCCAAAAAAACGCAGCCATGGGTATAGAAGAAATATAGATCGTTCCCGCCTCTCTCAGTATGTCAATGACAGGCAGCATAAAATCATAATCCTGAGTATGAGACGCAATGGCTGCACTGGGGAAGTATGCCAGTGTCATAAACAGCATCTGTGCTGCTGCCAGCAAAAGAAGGACACAAAACTTTACCAGGCAGAGGCGTGCCGCAGATACAGGCAGAGCCAGCATTTTCAGGATTCCTCTGTTCCTGCGTTCCGTCTGTATCAGCATCACTGTACTGATCACAATACTTGCAGGGTACATGAACCAGGCATATCCCATAAAGCTCTGGATAAAAAAGTTATTTTCCGGGGATATCCCCTCATTTCCCATTGTAAAATTAATATCCGCGTTGATCACACCGGTCAGCCATATGAGAAATATGGGGATCACCAAGATCCAGAGGATACCTGAGCGGCGAATCTTTTTCAGTTCCACTCCTGTCAGCGATAAAAAGCTCATGTGAAATTCCTCCTTATTTTTAAACATATGATTTCCAGCACTCCAAAGCCCACGGTTTCCCCGCAGGATATGATAAGACATCTAACCGCCTGTGCCTCCTGAAGCGCCGGGTATATCTTCATGGGCATCATAAATGGCAGATAAGAAAGTATCCCGCCTCCGTTCTGAAGGATAGAAGTCATAAACAGACAGATGGTGCCGATTCCCAGTGATATCCACATATTTTTACACAGGGAGGATACTGCTGTCATAAAAATGAGCAGCGGCAGAAACATGACAAATGAAAATCCCATGCTCTTTCCTATCTCTGCCGTAAATATCCGGTCCGCTGAGAACCACTTCCATCCGCAGAACAGAAAAGCTGTGCCTCCCACAACCAGCACCCCTGCCGTCAAAACCAGCAGCACACTGCATTTGCCAAAGAACAGGTCCTCCGGACGCTTTGGGAGGGTATCCATACGCTGCATGGCATTGTCCGCAAATTCTGTGTGGTACATAATACACGCGCCGATAATAAGGAGAAAGGACAAAAGCATAGACATAACCTGCCAGTTGGCTCCCGTCAATATCACTGCGGGGAGAGCCTGCTGATCCACAAAGTTTTCCGGGCGGAGCGCAGTATTAACCACCGGAACTGCTGCCGTCAGAAGTCCGCCGGCTAAAAAGGCAGGGAAGAAGCCGGTCCGCCTCATCTTTTTCCACTCCAATGCTGATGTCATCTTCCGGCACCTCTCTTTCTGTTATCTTCCTCCACCATTGCCAGAAAAGTCTCTTCCAGATTATCGGAGGGGTATCCTTCAAAATCAGCCGTCTGTCTCAGTTCCTTCAGATTTCCTTCAAAGAGCAGACGGCCATGATTCAAAATTCCGATATCATCTGCCATAAGCTCCACCTCGGGAAGCAGATGGGAGGATACCAAAACTGTGCAGTCGTACTTTTTCGGGAGAGAACGGATCAATGTCCTGATTTCATGGATTCCCACAGGATCAAGACCATTCGTTGGCTCATCCAGGAGCAAAATGGGCGGTCGTCCCATAAGGGCGGAAGCCAGCCCCAGCCTTTGCTTCATGCCAAGAGAATATTTTCTGGCAAGGCGGCTGCGGTACTGGGTCAGCCCCACCATCTCCAGGGTTTCCGCCACACTGGATTTGGGAAGACCCAGGATTTTTCTTATGATCTCCAGATTCTCCTCACCTGTAAGATTGCCGTAAAAGGCAGGGGCCTCTATAAAAGAGCCTACCTCCCTGAGAATTTTCATCCTGTCTCCGGGAAATGTGTGGTTGTTAATGGTAAAACGGCCTTTTGTGGGTTTTGTCAATCCCAGAAACATTTTCATAGTCGTGGATTTTCCGGCTCCGTTTGGGCCCAGGAATCCATAGACACTGCCCTGGCGTATGTGCATGTTCAGGTCTGTGACAGCGGTAAAATCAGCGTATTCTTTTGTCAGATGATATGTTTCTATAATATTCATTTTCATGTCTCCCTTCCGGATTTTCGCTTGGCTGCTGAATCGTTGTTTTTTTCCTTGTTTCTGTCTCTATTATAGAAACCCAACCTTACATCTGCATTCTGATAACCTTACATTTACCTTACATTTTGCTTTTCTTCCATCAGGCAGAAGAATTTCCTGATATAATGAGAATACGGAAAATATATTTGCAGGGAGGTATCAGAATATGGCAGATGACCGTTTGAAAAGAAAAAGGATTCTTCTCGTAGATGATGAACCGGAGCTGCTCCATATGGTTCTCTCTATTTTACAGGAAGAGGGCTATTTGCAGATAAAGACAGCAAAAAATGCAGCGGAGGCACTGACAGCCTGTCGTGAATGGTGTCCCGAGCTTGGTATTTTCGATGTAATGCTGCCCGATGGAGACGGCTTTTCCCTATTTCAAAAGGTACGGAATTTTTCTGACTTTCCCATCCTTTTTTTGACCGCGCGGGGAGAAGATGAGGATAAATTTACAGGGCTTGGCCTGGGTGCTGATGATTATATGGTAAAACCGTTTCTGCCCAGAGAATTGATCCTGCGGATTCATGTGATATTAAAACGATGCTATAAAAATGAGTCAAACCTTGTGTATTTAAAGAGCTGTACCCTGGACTTTGACCGGGCGGAAGTTATTCGGGACAAAGAACATATTGCCCTGACCGCCAAGGAATTTGATCTGCTGCAGGTACTCAGCAGGAATGCGGGGAGGATCGTGACAATTGATATGCTCTGTGAGGCTGTGTGGGGAGACAATCCTTTTGGATATGAAAATTCCCTTATGGCCCATATCCGGAGGATACGGGAAAAAATCGAGGAGAATCCATCCAAACCGGAATCTCTTTTGACGGTTAAAGGACTTGGATATAAATTGCTCATGGAGGATGGACGATGAAGAGTATTCTAAAACTGATCAAACGGTTTATTGTCACTATGCTGTTTACTCTCGTTCTGCTGTTTTTTCTGAATCTCTTTCTTTTCCTTCTTGTCTCTTACAGACAGGCTGCAAACCATGGGGCATGGTCCTCCGCGGATACTGTGGCATCTGCTCTTACTCAGAACGGAGATGGAACGTATCAGCTCTCCGCACAGGGAGAGGATATTCTTTCCAGGACAGATGCCTGGGCTATCTTAGTGGATAATGAGACAGGTTATATTCTCTGGAACAGCAGCAATCTTCCTGAGGGGATACCCACGCAATACTCTGCCGCCAGCATTGCCATGGCAGTCAGAGGGTATATCAATGACTATCCTGTCACGTCCAGCGGGTATGGTGATGATTTGATCCTGCTTGGGTTTCCGAAAAATTCTTATTGGAAATTAATGTCCAATACCTTTGATCTTGACTTCATCAAAAACATGCCTAAAACAATACTTTTGTTCCTGGGATGTAACCTGTTCTTCATATTTTTTGTATATATGATCGTCACGTCAGGTGTTCTGCGCTCTGTAAGACCAGTCATACAGGGAATTGAGTCGCTTCCGTCGGACAGGAATGTTTATGTAAAAGAAAAAGGTCTGCTTTCGGATTTGGCAATTTCCATTAATAAGGCCGCGGAAAAACTGCGGAATCAGGATCATCAGCTCCGGAAAAAAGAGACTGCCCGGGCAAACTGGATCGCCGGGGTATCACATGATATCAGAACACCCCTTTCTATGGTTATGGGATACGCAAGCCAGATTGAGGAGAACAGGAACCTGCCGGAAAGAGAACGGAATAAGGCACGGATCATCAGGCAGCAGAGTCTGCGGATGAAAAATCTGGTCAACGATCTGAATCTGGCGTCAAAGCTTGAGTATAATGTGCAGCCTCTTCATTTGGACACCGTAAATTTAGTTTCTCTTGTCCGGCAGACAGCTGTGGACTTCCTAAATCTGGATCTGGAGGGGAAATATCCGATCCAATGGATCGCAGGGGAGGAGCTGCAGAGCTGTTATGTAAAGGCGGATAAGGGGCTGCTGAGACGGGCGGTATCCAATTTGATCACAAACAGCCAGGTGCACAATCCGGATGGCTGTACCTTGTCTGTCTCCGTGGGGAGAGCCGGAAAAAACTGCAGGATCACGGTTTGGGATAATGGTGTCGGAGTTACGGATGAGGAGCTTGCAAGGATTCAGAAGGCCCCTCATTATATGGTATGTGACCGGGAGACAGGCAATCAGAGACATGGACTTGGGCTGATGCTGGTGAGACAGATCGCGGAGGTACACGGAGGAGGCATGGAGGTTTCGCGCAGAGAAAACGGAGGCTTCCAGGTGGTTGTCTGGGTGCCGGGAATGGTTCCAGTCACGGAAAGGAAACCGGCTGCTCCTTGATAAACATGAGGATAAATCCTGCCAGAAGGAGAAGGACAGCTATCCAGATGGAGGGATCACCCAGATGAGCAGTGATCAAGGCTCCGGCAGTGGCGCCCACGGCAAAGATCAGGATAACAAAATAATAGTGGAGACTCTTCTGCTTTAATGTTTTGTCTTTTGTTATATGATATCTGCACAGCATCTCAGTGGCGCTTCGTATGTTGCCGATACACATGGTCGTTGCACAGGGCAGACCATGGAATTTCCGGAAGCTGTTGACCTGCATGGCACAGGCAAAGGACATGAGGGCATTGGCACTTATGTTCAGAGATTGGGGAAGAAGGCCTGTCAAGACCAATAGAAAGGCTTCTATCAGCAGGATAACCTGTCTCCAGTGTATCTTTTCGTTTTCTCTGAAACGATGGTGCACCCGCTCTGTAATATAAACCCCCAGAAAGAACGCGCAAAGGGGAACCAGGTAGTGAAGCGCTGTCTTCCATTGACCCTGGGCCAGGTTCTGTCCCAGGAGAACGATATTGCCGGTCTGGGCATTGGCAAAAACTTTGCCGCGGCAGTTATAGGAATAGGCGTCCTGAAAACCACCGGCCAGGGTTAGAAATATGGCAAGGGGCATGGACTCTGACATTTGCCTGATCTGACATTTTCCTTTTTTTACTTCTGTTTTCATGATTCCTCCTCTTGACTGCTGCAGGTTTGGGTTGTTTTTTGTTCTTTTATATCATATACTTTTGTGAAGTAAGATGTAAAATATATATATAATATTGCTTTTATATCATAATTATATATCAGGTGTCAGGTGTTGTTTAATACAGCGGATAAAATAGGATATGGCCGGCGAAGGACAAACAAATGGCTGAGAGATTGCAGAACCCAATGGGTAGATGAGGTTAATTTGATGAACATAACATATGATTATTACAAAATTTTTTATTATGTGGCAAAATACCACAGTTTTACAAAGGCTGCTTCTGTATTAATGAATAATCAGCCCAATATTACCAGGTCTATGAATAATCTGGAGCACGAATTGGGGTGCAGACTTTTATTGCGTTCCAACAGAGGAGTGAAACTTACCCCGGAGGGAGAAAAGCTTTTCAGACATGTAGCCTTGGCTGTAGAACAAATCCAGGCCGGGGAAGAAGAATTGAAAATGGCACAGTCTCTGCAGAGCGGACAGGTTTCTATTGGGGCCAGCGAAACGGCACTGCACGGACTTCTCCTCCATAAATTAGGGGAATTTCACAGAGATTACCCGGGAGTCAGAATACGGATTTCTAATCAGACTACACCTCAAGCAATCCAGGCTTTGAAAAATGGCGTAGTGGATTTTGCAGTTATCACGAATCCGTCGGGTGTCAGCCGTCCTTTAAAGGAGATACCTTTAAAGAGTTTCCGGGAAATCCTTGTGGGCGGACCGCAGTTTCTCCCTCTCTCTGAAAACACATGGCATCTCAGGGAATTGGAACCGTATTCCTTTGTATGCATGGATAAAAAATCCAGAAGTTATGAATTATATGGGGATTTTTTTCTGGAGCATGGACTGATACTGGAACCGGATTTGGAAGCTGCCACCATGGATCAGGTGCTTCTGATGGTAAAAAATGGGCTTGGTATTGGCTTTCTTCCCGAGGAATTTGCCCGGGATGCGTTGGAGAAAAAAGAAATCTTCCGGATCCATCTGTATGAGGAACCGCCGAAGCGCTCCATAAGCCTGATCCAGGATATGGAGCGCCCCCTTAATGTTGCAGCCAAAAGGCTGACAGAGCTTTTATGCAGTTGGGGCAGTCATTCCTCCCCATCCTGATCACAGCTTCTTCCTCCCCATCCTCACATCCTCCATCAGCTCCTGGAGTTCATGGGACATATGGTCAAATAAATAGTTTTTCCCACTCTGCCCCTGGTTCAGATAATTGCTTCTGATCTCGATATCTGCTGCCTGGATTTCCTCTTTCAAGCCTGCTGCCGAGAGACGGCTGGCTCCCTGCCCAAGAATGATGATCTGCTCCAGCGCGTCGGAGGTGGCCACTGTAACCCGGTGTTTTCTCCCGATTTGGTGGACGGTTTTCTCAATGTACTGGTCCGCTGTTTCCGCCTCTTTTGTATATACAACATAGATATTGTGGTATTTCATCACTTCTCCTGTATTGCCCTCCACTTTGTAGGCATCGTATACCAGGATCAGTGTATTTTTCTTATAGCCCTGATAGTTGCTGAGAATATCCATGAGTTTATTTCTGGCAGCCTCGATACTGACGCTGGCAAGGCCGCTCAATTCTTCCCATGCAAAAATGATATTGTAGCCGTCCACCAGCAGATATTCCTCTTCTGTCACCTTTTTTGCGGGCCTGTATTCTCTGGCGGAGGCGGTATCCGCACTTACGGTACGTTTTCTGTTGAATTGGTTTCTTTCCTTTTTAGCAGTTCCATATGTGCGGTTAAATATTTCTTCCAGTTCCTTTTCATCTGCCAAGCCGCCGCCCGTATAAGAGGAACGGGAGGACTGGGAGGATACTTCACGAATCGGTTTTTCTTTTTTTTCCAGGTGAAGGCCGCTGTCCAGGTGCATATACTCCCGCACTTTGTCATAGCTCACCACAAAGCCGGCACCGTGGGAACAGAACACAGAACCTGTGGGATTCTCCGTGTCTTTTTCTGAATCATAGGCTTTTTGTGCAATAACCTCCTCCGCATTGTGACAAGGCTCGTATCCCTTCAGCGCACAGGAAAGCCTCCCATGCCCTTTTGTATAGGCAGCCACCTCTGTCTGGTAATCCCGCATGGCGGCTACGGGAGCAGTACCTGAAAGTATGGTCACATCTCCCTCTATGATCGGTTCGGAAAATGTGCCGTACATCTTTTGGATGTCTGAAAGTGCCCTTCCCACCTTGTCGGAGGGGATTTCCAGCCTGAATTCATAGACAGGTTCCAGTAAAAGGCTGGTTGTACATTTCAATCCATGGCGTACGGCGCGATACGTAGCCTGCCGGAAATCTCCGCCCTCTGTATGCTTTAGATGTGCCCGTCCTGTGACCAGCGTGATCTTCATATCCGTGATCTCTGAGCCTGTCAGCACACCTCTGTGGTGTTTTTCCTCCAGATGTGTCAGCACCAGACGCTGCCAGTTTCTCTCCAGGATATCCTCGCTGCAGGCAGTCTCAAACTGCAGGCCGCTGCCCCGTTCTCCAGGCTCCATGAGAAGATGCACCTCTGCATAGTGGCGGAGTGGTTCAAAATGTCCCACCCCTTCTACCGGTTCTGTAATAGTCTCTTTATAGACAATGCTTCCTGTGCCAAATTCCACTTCCGTGCCAAAGCGTTCCACGATCAGACGTTTCAAGATCTCTATCTGCACCTCTCCCATGACCTGAGCATGGATTTCGTCAGACTGCTCTTCCCAGACAATGTGCAGTTCCGGTTCTTCCTCCTCCAACTGACGAAGCTTCAAATACATTCGGTGCACATCACATTCCGGGGGAAGCTGGATCTGATAGGTGAGGACCGGCTCCAGAAGCGGCAGCTCCGATTCTGTCTCTGCGCCCAGTCCTTCCCCGCAGTACGTCCGGGAAAGCCCGGTCACCGCACAGACGGTCCCTGCCGGTGCCTCATTGACCGCAGAGAAGCCTGCCCCGGAATAGATGCGGATCTGGTCTGCTTTCTCCTCCCATATTTCCTCACTGTCCGGATTATCCTGCCGGCGGTTTGTCAGCATCCTTTTCACCTTCAAGGTGCCGCCTGTGATCTTCATATAAGTCAGACGTGTTCCCTGGGTATCCCTGGCTATTTTGTAAACCCTGGCTCCAAAATCATCCGGGTATTTTGGACAGGACGTATAAGCTTCAAACCCCTGCAAAAACTCCTCCACACCCTCTATTTTCAAAGCTGAGCCGAAATAACAGGGGAAGACCTTCCGCTCCCGGATCAGCCGGATGATTTCTTCCTGTGCCACAGTGCCGTCAGACAGATATTTTTCCAGTACGGCCTCATCACTCATGGCCAGATTCTCGTAAAATGCTTCCTCATCCTCCTCAAAAGCAATGCACCTTTCATCCAGGCGCCTCTGCAGTTCCTCCAGAAGCTTCTGCCTGTGGGTTCCTTCCTGGTCCATTTTATTGATAAACAGAAAAACAGGGATTTTATAGCGGGTGAGCAGTCTCCACAAAGTCTGTACATGCCCCTGTACACCGTCCGCTCCGCTGATCACCAGAACCGCATAATCCAGTACCTGCAGGGTTCTCTCCATCTCCGCGGAAAAATCCACATGTCCGGGGGTATCGAGAAGCGTCACTTCCTTTTTCCCCAGTTTCACTTGCGCCTGTTTGGAAAATATGGTGATTCCCCGCTCCCGCTCCAGATCGTAGGTGTCCAGAAACGCATCCCGGTGGTCTACACGTCCCGGTTTTCTGATACTGCCTGTCAGATAGAGAATACTCTCCGCCAGGGTTGTCTTGCCGGCATCCACATGGGCCAGGATGCCGACTGCTAATTTGTTTGTTTTCATCTATTGATTGTCCTGTTCTATGATTTTTATAGTCTTCTATAGTTTCTATGGTCTTCTATGGTTTTTATGATTTTCCATACTTTTCTCTTTTTTTAACCTTATCTTCTAATCTTCTTTCTAAAACCGTACTCCTCTTTCAACCTTTCATATATCTCAAACGCCACCGGACATACAGATACCGTTTTCCTGAAGAAAATCACAAGGCATATGCTTTGTATCATATGCACCAGAGATCATATCGTTATCCAGATATAAATTTTTAAACTTTTCTGCTGAAATACCCAAATGCCTGGCATCTTTTTCCACATCTTCTGCCGGAATAGTCCCATGATATAGCTTACAGCAATTGCGGCATTTGCCGCAGTCATAATCTGCAAACAATTGATTATGCAGCTTTAAAAACTGCGCATCCAATTTTTCTTCATCTGCATTGCATTTTAAAAAAGTACGAAATCTTAAATTCTCATTTTCTTTATATTTTGCCTGTTTTTGAACCTCATTAGGTTTCAGCATTTTATCACTCCCGTATAAAGCTCCGTATCCACAGTTATATCTTAATTATAATAACATAAAAGAACCTCCCGGGAAAGTCCCTGGAGATTCTCTATAACCGAACCTGCTCTATTCGTTTTTCTTAGCCGCTGCCACAATAGGAATAAAGGTGCACAGCATCACTGCCAGGCATACATATCCCCCATACCTTTCCCAGGTATCCTCTCCCACTATTTTTAACAGCAGAAAATTTAACCAAGGATTAAAAACAGCTATTCCAAGCATGGCAGTTCTGCCCGCTCTCAGTACATGAGGCCAGTTTCTGTTATTAAAGTGCACACCTATAATATGGATCCGAAACATCCCCTGGCTGTAATAATTGATCTTATTCTCGTCATAAAATGCCGGCAGCGACTCTCTTGCAAACAGGGAAAACCAAGCCCCAAACAAAAGGCTCAATCCCTCAATGGTAAAGAAACCTGTGGAAATCATCACATTTCCATTGCCTGCATATATTAACAGCCACATTTCCAAAGCGACGATAACTGTACAGAGCAGATAACAGATCATATGCCTTCTCTGCCTTAACCTTTTTTCTTCCTGTTCCTCCACAGATAAATGAAGAGAACCCGAAACCAGTGCGTCCACCTCCGGCTTAGTCAGTGTTTTTCCCTCACTGATACGCTGTGTCTGCAGCAATTCCGCAACTGTCACACCCAGTATATCCGCCAGAGGACCGAGAAGTGTAATGTCCGGAAGACTCAGCCCCCGCTCCCACTTACTCACCGCTTTATCCGATACAAATAATTTTTCTGCAAGCTGTTTCTGTGTATAGCCCTTTTCTTTCCGCAGCTCCAAGAGAAATGCGCCGAACTGTACTTTGTCAATCTCAAACATTTTTTCTGCCTCCTGCTTTCTTACCAAAAGCTTATCTTAAAATGTCTGATTTTGCAATCGACTGGCAGTAGAATCCCCTATTTCTCAGTGGTGAATCCCTTTTTCGGACTGTGATTTTACCAGATCCTCCATTTTCTGAATACGCTCCAGCACAAGGGCTGCCTCGTCCAGCATGGCAGATATGAGATTGTATTCAAATACGGCGATCTCTCTCCGCTCCTCCAGTACCATGCCAACCACCGCGGATACATTGTCATCCTCCATTACCGGAAGATAAATAGCCTTTGCACTGGGAAGCGTATGGGTGGTACATCCGGCTCTGTGCCCATTTTCAAACACCCACCTGACCACAGCCTGCTCCGCGCGGGAGGTATAATCTGCCCTCAGGGCCTCCTCCTCCTCTTTTTCAATTCCGCTCCTCAGGTAAATAGACGGAACCTGTATCACATCGTCTTTCTTCATATATATGATAACAGTAAAATGCATCAGTTTTTGGATCTGTACAGCCAAATCATCACTGACCTGCTGCCTGGTCTTTGCCCGCCGCAGTTTTTTGCTGTTTACCAGAAGAATTTCCGTGCGGTATGCCCGCTTTGCGTTTTCCTCATTCTGCTTCTGTATCTTTGACATATTCCAGGAAGTAAGAAGGCTGACCGTAAACATCATGGCAAATGTTACCGGATAACTGGCATCGTACGCCTGAAGGCTGTGAACAGGCATGGTAAAAAAATAGTTGAACAAGATCACGCTGAGTATGGAAGCCAGCACAGAACACACATACCCCTGGGTTAAGATTGCGGTAAGCATCACCCCCAGCAGATATACCATGATAATATTGGCCTCCGTCATATGATAATGTGCCAGCAGCAAACCGCCGGCTGTACTGATCGTCATCATAGCCAGCATGATCCAGAAATCAGTCCCTTTGAGTCCCTGCAGAAATTTCCCGGCCTTTATTATGGTATAGGGTCTCTGGCCAATCCCGCTCTGCAAATCCGGTATGACATATACGTCAAGGTTCGGCGCATATTGATTCAGACTCTCAACCAGAGTTTTTCTGGTCTGTCCGAACAGGATCCTATGGGCTGTTCTGCCCATAACGATCTTGGTCACATTACTCACCTTTGCATACTCAGCAATCTGCCTTGACACATCCTCACCGTTTACAGTGGCAACCTTTGCTCCCAGACTTCTGGCCAGCCGCATATTTTCATCCCTTCGCTTTTTCACCTTTTCATCTGCATTCTGCAAATATCTGGTCTCCACATAAAGGGCAGTAAATTCCGCATGAAATGCGTATGCCAGGCGGGCCGCTGTGCGGATCACCTTTGCATTGGAGGGTGCCGGGGAAATACAGGTAAGAACATGCTCCCCGGTGGAAAATCCACCGTCCCCGTACAGCATCTTTTCCTCCTCTGCCAGGTGGTTCACCCTGTCGGCCATGCGGCGCAGGGCGATTTCCCGAAGAGCAGTCAGCTTATCTCTTGTAAAAAAGTTCTGCAAAGCTCTCTGGGCCTGCATTCCCTGGTATATCTTACCCTCTTTCATGCGTTCGATCAATTCTTCCGGTTCGATATCCACAAGCTTTACCTGATCTGCCCTGTCGAACACGCTGTCAGGGATGGTCTCTCTTACCATGATGGAAGTAATGCCGGCCACATTGTCATTGAGGCTTTCCAAATGCTGAATGTTCACTGTGGTATACACATTGATCCCATGCTCCAGAAGTTCCTCAATATCCTGATACCGTTTTCTGTGACGGCAGCCCTGAATATTGGAATGAGCCAGTTCATCTACCAGGATCACCTTGGGACGGCGTTTTAAGGCAGCATCCAGATCAAATTCCCTGATCTTGACTCCCTTGTAGTCCATCATCAGAAAAGGAAGCTGTTCTATCCCTTCCAAAAGTGCGGCTGTCTCCGGCCTTGCATGAGGTTCCACATATCCGGCGACCACATCCACCTGCTGCTTTTTCAATTCTCTGGCAGCTTCCAGCATAGCAAAGGTCTTTCCTGTGCCGGCTGCATATCCCAGAAAGATTTTAAGCTGTCCCAGTTCCCTTCTGCGGACTCTCTCCTCCTGGGCCTGAATTTTTTCCAGCATTTTTTCGGAACTTGGTCTTTCCTCTTTGTCCATGCCCTCTCCCTGCCTATATTTCTCCGATAGCTTTTGCGATCTCCAGATTACATTTCAGAACATTTACCCGTTCATGCCCGAAGACCCCAAGGGTTTTCCCATTCGTGTTCTTTTCCACGATTTTTCTGATCTCTTCCTCTGTAAGTCCTGTATTTTTGGCAATGGACGGTATCTGAATCTCAGCGGATTCCGGTGTGATATCGGGGTCCATGCCGGAACCGGAAGCAGTGAGAAGATCAGCAGGAATATCCCCCTTCTTCACATCCGGATTATTTTTAAGGAATTCCTCTACGGATTTCTCTGCGCGCTGTTTCAGCTCCTCATTGGAAGGTGCCAGGTTAGATCCGCCTGAACCGACTCCGGCATAGCTGCTGTCCTCTTTTTCTTCCTCTGTATAAGTGTTGTAATTCACACCGGATATACGGCACTGAAAATATCTGGAATCCCCGGAAAAATCCTGCCCTACAATGGCTGAACCCACTGCGTTTTCAGGGTCATCTGTCTTTTCCCCTTCCGCCGTGATCAGGCTTCCGTTAGCCTGATGGGGGAATATGAGCTGCCCAAGCCCGGTCAGGGCTGCCGGATAGGCAAAGCCACAGAGGATCAGCATCAGAACAGTCAGAGCCAGGGCGCTTCTAAAATATTTCAAAAATGATTTCATGGAATCTTCCTCCCTACATTCCCAGCACTGCCAACAGCGGTGCCACCAGACAGTCTATGATCTTAATTCCGGCAAACGGCACAATGATACCGCCCAGACCGTAAATGCCCATATTTTTCAGGAGCATACGCTCCGCACTCATGGGTTTGTATTTTACGCCCCTCATGGCAATGGGGATCAGGCACGGTATAATGATCGCATTGAAGATGAGTGCTGATAAGATAGCTGACATAGGTGTTGCCAGCTTCATAATATTCAGTATCTGCATCTGCGGGATCACCATGGTGAACATGGCCGGTATAATGGCAAAATACTTTGCCACATCGTTTGCTATACTGAATGTGGTGAGGGAGCCCCTTGTAATAAGGAGCTGTTTTCCTATTTCCACTACCTCCAGTATTTTTGTGGGGTCAGAATCCAGATCCACCATATTGGCCGCCTCTTTTGCCGCTGCCGTGCCTGAATTCATGGCCAGCCCCACGTCTGCCTGGGCAAGCGCAGGAGCGTCGTTGGTACCGTCACCTGTCATAGCTACCAGTTTACCCTCTGCCTGCTCTTTCTTGATCGCCTGGATTTTATCCTCAGGCCTGCACTCGGCAATAAATCCGTCCACACCGGCTTCCTTGGCGATAGTTGCCGCTGTCAGTGGGTTATCACCGGTGCACATAATGGTCTTGATACCGATTTCCCTAAGTCTCTGGAATCGTTCAACCAGTCCCGGTTTTACAGTATCCTTCAGATAGATCACACCGTAAACCACAGAATCAGCTTCTACAACAAGGGGTGTTCCCCCCAGTCCTGCAATCCGTTCCACAATCCCATCCAAATCTTTTGGCACAATTCCTCCGTTTTTGAGAACTCTCTCCTTGATGGCATCTGCGGCACCTTTTCTAATTTTGGACCCGCTGTCCAGATTTACCCCTGACATTTTAGACTGAGCTGTGAATTCTATAAATTCCATCTGCTCTGCAGCGCTGTCATCAATCCTGGTACCCATACTTTTTGCCAGTTCTGCTGTTGATTTCCCCTCAGGTGTGGGGTCGCAAATGGAGGTAAGGGCGGCATAGTCGATGAGATCTTCTCTGCTTTTTCCGGCAACAGGATAAAATTCCGCAGCCAGACGATTTCCAAAGGTGATCGTACCCGTCTTATCAAGGATCATGGTATCCACATCCCCGCAGGCTTCCACAGCCTTACCTGACATGGCGATCACGTTAAATCTTGTAACTCTGTCCATTCCCGCAATTCCGATCGCTGAAAGAAGACCGCCGATGGTAGTAGGGATCAGGCAGACCAGCAGAGCGATCATTGTGGAGACGGGAATCTGTACGCCTGAATAAGTGGCAAAGGGATACAGGCATACAACAACGATCAGAAATATAATGGTAAGTCCCACTAAAAGAGTATTCAATGCTATCTCATTGGGCGTCTTCTGGCGGGATGCCCCTTCCACCAGGGCGATCATTTTGTCCAGGAATGACTCGCCCGGTCTTGATGTGATCCTGATCTTCAGCCAGTCACTGACCACTGTGGTTCCTCCTGTGACAGATGAAAAATCCGTTCCCGCCTCGCGGGTCACAGGCGCGGACTCTCCTGTGATGGCAGATTCATCCACAGATGCGATTCCCTCTATGACTTCCCCGTCATTTGGGATGGTCTCTCCCGCTTTTACCAGTACCACGTCATCTTTTTTCAACTCAGAAGCATTTACAATTATCTCTGTGCCGTTTTTTTCTATACGACGTGATTTTGTATCCTGTTTTGTTTTTTTCAGAGTAGCCGCCTGTGCCTTGCCACGCCCCTCCGCTACAGATTCAGCAAAATTCGCAAATAAAACCGTTATAAAAAGTATCGCGCATACAATTCCGTTATAAATTCTCAGATATCCCAGTGATGCGTCATCGCCAAAGATGGTTGGAACAACCGTCATCAGCAGAGTGAGAACAAAGCCCGCCTCCACTACAAACATGACCGGATTCTTTACCATATATTTTGGACTCAGCTTCTGAAATGCACCAATTATGGAACTCTTTAAAATGTCCTTTGTCACGAACTTTGTTTGTTGTTGTTTTTTAGACATTTCTCTTTTACATCCCTTTCTCAAATTTTATGAAAACCACAAGGTCAGATGCTCCGCGATCGGGCCTAATGCCAGCGATGGGAAGAATGTCAGTGCGGCAAAAATGTATACGATAAATACAAGCAAAATAGTAAATACCACATTATCTGTACGCATAGTTCCAATGGACTCTTTTGTCCTTCTCTTCGCCAACAGGGAACCGGCTATGGCAAGCTGGGCAATGATGGCTATATAACGGCCAAAGAACATTGCAAGCCCTGTTGTAATATTCCAGAAATAACTGTTGTCGGACAGCCCCTCAAAGCCGGATCCATTGTTGGCTGATGCCGAAGAATATTCATACAGCACCTGTGATAGTCCATGAAAGCCCGGATTGCTGATACCCTCAAGCCCGGCCTGGGTGGATACCGCAAGGGCGGAAAATCCCAGGATCAGCAGCGGATGCACGATCAGCACCAGAGCTACCAGCTTCATCTCTTTTCCTTCTATCTTCTTGCCCAGGTACTCAGGTGTACGGCCGACCATCAGTCCGCAGATAAACACAGCCAGAATGGCATACATCAGCATATTCATAAGGCCAACGCCTTTTCCTCCGAATACACAATTGAGCATCATATGTAAAAGGGGTACCATTCCTCCAAGGGGCGTCAGCGTGTCGTGCATATTGTTGACTGTACCTGTAGTGAAGGACGTTGTCACTGTGGTAAACAGAGCGGACTGGTCAATACCAAACCGGACCTCCTTGCCCTCCATACTTCCCATTTCCTGACTGATACCTGCTGTCTCAAGAACCGGATTTCCGGCTTTTTCGGATACAAAGCACAAAGTCAGACCAATCAGGAAAATAATGGACATAGCCGCAAAAATCGTTCTCCCCTGTTTTCCGAATAAAGGTTCTTTTACTCGGGTCTCTTTTACTCCCTTTTCCTTGACTTCTTTTGTTTTTCTCTCTTCTTTCTTCCTTTCCTGGCACATCTTGCCAAAGGTGAGCACACAGGCTCCCGGAAGGATCATCATAGAAATCAGTTCCACAATATCTGTTATCACAGTAGGATTTTCAAAGGGTGTGGAGGAGTTTGCTCCCAGGAAACCGCCGCCGTTAGTACCCAAATGCTTAATGATTTCAAGAGCAGCTACGGGGCCCATGGCAAAATCCTGAAGTTTTCCGTGAATGGTCTCCACCGTAATGTTGGACCCAAAGGTCTCCGGGCATCCCTGCCAGATCAGCACAAGGCCAAACAGCAGTGACCATGGGATCAGGATACGAGTGGTGATGCGGACCATATCCTCATAAAAGTTTCCCAAATCCTTTCTCTTTCCTGCAAGTCCCCGGCAAAATGCCATACAGGCTGCATACCCGGAAGCTGCGGAGGTAAACATCATAAAAATAATTACCAGCATCTGACTCAAATAGGAAAGTCCTGACTCTCCTGAGTAATGCTGCAGGTTTGTATTTGTCATAAAGCTTATGATCGTGTTGAAAGAAAGGGTTGGTTCCATTCCCTCTATTCCGTTTGGATTTAAAAACAGCACATGCTGTAGTCTCAATACCAGATATCCTACAAAAATCATAACTGCATTTGCCATAAGAAGGCTTAATGCATATGTCTTCCAGTCCATTCCTTTTCTGTCAATCCGGCAGATTTTATATATCCCATTATCCACCCTGTCAAAAAAAGGATCTCCAAATGTTTTCTTTTTGGCTGCAATGTGATACATATATTTTCCCATCGGAATGACCGCCAAAACGAAAATCGCCAAAGTCAGCGCTATCTGTAACATGACTTTTATATCCTCCTGTCATTTTCTAAATTCCCATTACTGATTATGTTTCTATAACTTTTCGGGATAAACCAAGGCATAGAACAAATATGCCGCTATCAGCAGAATTACTATTCCCAGCAATATCATGTTATCTCCTCCTGTTATTATTGGTATCCGTTCAGATGCCTGAACATTTACTCCTTACTTTCCGCACTGCCTGTATCCACCTGTCTGCTGCACCATCCGGCAAACAGCTTCATCAGTCCAAAGCAGGCAAGCAGTATAGCCACCATAGCCAAATCCATCATATCAGGTCTCCTCCTTTATCTTTCGGCTGTAACTGATATTATCATGTCACGTCATAAATGCGCATAAGGGAAACAGCGGATGTATTAAGATTGAATTAATGTTAAAAGTGGGATAGATAAGGGCAGTACCAAACAGGATACCTGCGCATAAGAAAAGTCCCCTGAAGATCCAGGAGACCTGAGCTTTGCTGTACAGACAAAAACCTCTCAAGGCCCAAATCCTGAGAGGTTAAAATCCAATATATGCCGGTAATCATGGCAGACGCGATAAATTAACTTAAAAATCAATCCTTTACAAACTACTTTTTCGATGGTATATTTTAATTAGAAAGAGGAACAACCGCCCACAAGGTGGTTGACCGGTTAATGAGATAGCAAAGCCACCCGAACCGACCATGATATGCCCCTTGTCAAGTAGACAGGTGAAATATCTAAAATTAAGTGTAGATGATGCCTACATTTCGAATTGAAGTGTAGGCTTTTTCTATGCACACCATTTCTCTTTATATTTGTTTATTCGTTTGTTTTCTGGAATAGGATACTCTATTGGCATATCTGATGTCAGCGCTTCTTCCCGTACCTCTAGTGGTGTTTTACAGTCATATCTGTCTTGAGGACGTTCTTCACTATAAAAATGCATATACTCCTTGATGGCATATCTTAATGTTGCTTCGTCTGTTATATCATACATTTGATACATTTCCGTTTTGATTATACCCCAAAAACCTTCTGTTGGTCCGTTATCAATACAATGTCCAACCCGTGACATAGACTGTTCCATTTCCTGTTTTTCTAGTTTCTTTTTAAACATTTTGCTCGTGTATTGGAAGCCTCGGTCTGAATGAAAAATTGGTCTGGCAGATGGATTTGCAGCAATTGCTTTATCAAATGTTTTAAATACTAATCGATTATCATTTCTGGCACTGACAACATATGCTACAGGATATCTGTCATTCAAGTCTATAATGGCACTTAAATATAACTTCTTCTTTTCTCCTGGTACCTTAAATTCTGTCACATCAGTAGCCCACTTTTGATTGGGCGCAGCTGCATTAAAATCCCTTTGAAGTATATTTTCTGCCGTTTCATCAACCTTAGCATATGTATATTTTTTCTTCTTTTTTCGTATAACTGAATGGATTCCCAGTTTTTTCATAATCCTGTGAACTCTATTTTTACTATATTTTGTATGGTTGAAATGATTGATTGATCCAAGAGGCCATTCTCCGGTATCCTAAAATGTGATTGAAACGTTCATCATACTCCTTGATGAGTTCTGCAAGGTTGATGTTTTCCAGTTCATCATTAGGAACTTCTCGATGGAGCCACTTATAATAAGCTGCTCTTGCTATTTCCAGCTGCTTGCACATCCATTCAATACTCCAGTTTTTTTCTGTATGAAAATACTTGATTGCCAAATATTTTGATTCATGGCGCACTTTTCCAAGCCTCACATCCTTTCGAATTCTTTCACTTTTTTTAACAGTTCAACTACCATATCCTTTTCTTCTAGTTGACGCTTTAATCGTAGATTTTCACGCCTTAAGCGCTCTAATTCCTCTACTTCATCATCCGCTTTATGACGCCCCCTCTTATCGGTTAATCCAGTTTCTCCATTCGTGTCATACTTTTTTACCCATGAATAGATCTGACTATAGGAAACATCAAATTTTACGGCTGTATTTTTATAGTCACGATTGTGACTGATACAATACTCAACAATTTCTTTCCGTTCTTCAAGTGTTGTTTTTCTTCGTGCTTCTGCCATATAGACCTCCTGTTTCGGATCGTAATCCTTAAGTTCTCTATTGGCATTATACATCCTAATCCAGCTTCTTAAAAGACCGGAAGAAATATCATATTTTATTCCTAAATCAATAGACGAGCCCTCGCCTCTTATATATTCCTCAACCACTTTCCTTTTAAATTCTTTCGAATAAGAGCTATTCCGTATTTTCTTTAAAAAGCCGGCAACCCCATGTTTGTTATAAATTGCAGCCCAATCCTGAATGGTTCTTGAAGATATGCTTAGTTCTGCACATATCTGTGCTCTGGATTTATTTCCATCAAGATAATCTATAACGGCCTGTTCTTTTTCTTCTGGCGTAAACTTTGTTTTTCTGGACACGAAAAATACCTCCAAAATAACAGATTTTTGTATTTAATCTGTCTACTTTAGAGGTATCATATCAAACCGTCCAAAGTTGATAGGGTGGTTTTGCTATGTATAGCTACTTACAAAACGTAAAAACGAATGTAAGTAATGCCAAAAGGAATAGACCAAAGGTCATTAAATCCTTAAAATCAAAATGATTTTTCATAGGCATCACCCCCATCCTTTTAGAATGAGGTCAACACACCCTGCAACACGATTGTTCCATAAATGAATTTTATCATATTATCCATATCCATACAATTCTTTATTTTCTTCACTGGATATCTTTGTTCTCTTACACTCTGTCATATATAAGATATAATATAAATTTTCCATTTGTCAGTTACCCATATATCTCCACATCCTTTCCAGATATTTAATAACTATTCATGTAAAAGAACCCTTGAAAAACATTGAATTTTCAAGGGTTCTGATAATTCTCTTATAAAGTTTCTTATTATCTCTTGCATAACTCCGAACGCCGAAAATACATCACTTTCAAGCCATTTGTCAGTTACGTGTCACTTACCCATAAATTTTGACGGTATCCTATACTACTTCATAAACTAATTTCAAAGTCTTACATTCACTTATATTGTTGTACCTAGTCAAAAAACATCCAGCCCATAAAACTCCTACAAAATTTTATATATGACACGTCTTTTAGTCCTAATTTTCTTCTATATTTTTTATATCCAATTATTACATTTCTTCTGATATGTCGCTGTAGTTTTATTTTTTCCGTTTCATACATAGGAACTCCCTTTACACTTTCCAAAAAGAAATAGGATTCCATTAATGCAACTAAATCTCTTGGAGCATATCTTAGTCTATCAGGTTCATCACAAATTTCTTTCAATATATTTTCAATATTAAAAACTTCATATTCTTCTTGCTTAACTATTGTTTGCCCTATTTTCATTTCTGTATTTGTTCTTGTGCCACCCCATGAAATAAAGGGAACTTCTTTTATTGAAAATGCTCCTTTTGAAACGTCATCTTGCATTAACGTAACTCTATTTGAATTCTTCCCGCCTTCGCTTTTAACCTCCAAAGATTCTTCTAATAATTTTCTACTATATTCCATCTTCACTAATTCAGTAAATAACGGTTCATATACCTTTGCAAGAACTTCTGAATAAAATTCTCTATTCTTTTCTTTAAAATATTTGTATAATGCCCATACGCCACCGATTATCACAGTGGCACATGTAATAATTGGTATGACGTATGACACTATATTCTGCAACATTAGTAATAAATTATCCATTAAAATCAATCCTTTACAAACCACCCATTGAGTGGTATATTTTAAGTATAAAGAGGAACAACCGCCCACAAAGTGGTTGACCTGTATAACATGAATAGAAATTCCACCCTGCTAACCGGTCAAAGTTTTGGGGTGGTTTTTCTATGCTTAACTAATGACTAATCAAATAAATGAATGTCAGTAGTGCAATCAAAAATAATCCGAACTGCATCAAGTCATTAAAACTGAATTTGTTCTTCATAAGCACCACCCCCATTCTATGTAGAATGAAGGTCAAGCCACCCTGCAACACGATTGTTCCATAGTCGAATTTTATCACATTATTATCATTCTTACAATTCTATCTTTATCTATTTGAAGGAATTATTGTTTATACTGCCATTCTCTGTCTTATATAAGACGTAATGGAAACATTTTCATTTGTCACTTATGCGTTAGTTACTTGTCACTTACCCATACATTTTCATAATTTTCTGTGTTGTTCTATAACTGTCCAGAACATGAAAGAACCCTTGAAAACAATGCATTTTCAAGGGTTCTGATAATTCTCTTATAAAGTTTCTTATTATCGTTTGGATAACTACGAACGCCTTTTTTTCGGCTTTTTTGATGCATTTGTAAGTTACGCGGCAGTTACCGCTACTTTCTTTCCAGTTTCCTTAATACTACATCATGCGCATACAATAAAGCAACTAATTCCGGCAGCTTTTAATTTTTTCTCTGTCTTCTCTGCATTTTTGCGATCTGTATAAGCTCCCGCCTGGACTTTGTAAAGTCCGTTAATCATTCTTACAAATACGTCCTTATGCCCGGTCTTTCTGATTTTCTCCGCCATAAGCTCAGCGCCTTCTTTTCTCCTGTACGCTCCCGCCTGGACTCTGTAATACTTCTTGTCTTCTGCTCCCAGGTCGTCGGTTTTCGTATCCTTTGTATCGTAGTTGTACAGTTCGTATGTTTCGATAAGCTCAATAAGTTTCTTCGCATATTCCGGGTCTGTTGCGTATCCAGCAGCAGCTACCGCTTTACAAGCTTCTTTGTAATCTGTTTCCCCGATTACCTTCGCGTATCTCTTATACTTCTTTAAAAATGCACTGTGGTCTTTTACGGAATCTTCCCAGGTGTCATAAGCTCTAAACTCTGCTTCTACCTGTACTTTCTTTCCGTCTTCGTATTCTGTAGTTTTTCTTGTTAAGGTCTTACCCTTCCAGTCCTTTGTAGCCTTAATCCCAAAAAGTGCGTTACCTGTCTTTGTCAGCTCTGATTTTCCCCAGGCGCTTTCTAAAATTGCCTGTGCTGTCGTTAAGCTTGCCGCTACTCCGCTGTTCTTCATATCGGCGGACGCAATAGCGCCCACCACTTCAATAAAGCTCTTCTGTTCTGCGTTCATGTTCCTTATCCCCCTACACTGCCTGTAAGCTCGATACAGCTACCCAGCTTGTAATATCTTTAAGTCGTGCTTCCTGTACTCCGTTATTTACCTGGATTTTATCTACTGTATGTTTCTTTCCGCCGCGCTGAGCTGCCGGAACTGTTTTACCGCGTGCCGATGATAAGCCGCCGTATACCGCGCCGTCTTTAATTGTTACGGTACTTCCTACTGTAATACCTTTGCTTCCCTGGTTTCCGCTGTTCCCGCTTTTCTTAAGCCCGAACTGTTCCGCGATTGCTGTAGCCACTGCTGCCGCGATCTGGTCTTTTTTCGCTGTATAAATCTGCATATCGTCTTTGTCGTCGATAAAGCATACTTCCAGCAGTGCCGAAGACGTACCGCTTGCTTTTGCTCTCGCGATCACGCGCCAATTTGTCCGCTTTACGCCCCTGTTCTTAAGTCCCAGCGCTGCGATTTTCTCTACGATCTTCATTTCTACGCCTACGGTCTTCTCTGCTGTTGTTACATAGATTTCCGTACCTGTAGTCTTCCCATTCCCGGCAAGGTCATTTACACAAGAATTAAAATGTACTTCCAGTACATAGTCATAATCTCCAAATTTTACCTGGCAGCAACCTTTACCCAGGTCTTTAAAAGCGTTCCTGTTCGTCGGGTATAAGTCAACCTGTGCATAGTTCCCCAGTGTTTCCTTAATCTTCTGTACCATTACTACGGTTTCTGTTGCTTCTACTCCAAATTTTGAGCTTGCGCCCGGGTCGCCGTCCCCGTGTCCGCTGATAAGTAAAATCTTCATACAATTACGCCCCCGTTACAATCTTTCTCATAATATCGTTTTCCGTGTCCTCTTCCGTAACTGTTACTGTATTGTAAACGTAATCATACAAACTTGTATTACTTTCCAGCATTTTTCTAAAGTCTTCTAACGCCTGGTCTAATAATTTGTCGTACTGTTCTTCCGTGATAAAAAGCGTAACAATCGGGAATCTTTCTACCAGCCATTCCCATACCATAGATCGCTTAATGCGTCCTGTTTTGCTTTTTAATTCCTTTTCTGCTTCTGTTACCATGTAAAGCAGTGCTACTTTTACTTTTTCAAGCTGCTGCTTCGGTGTCAGCTTCATAAATCTAAGGATTGCATACACGGTAAGCAGCCCCAGGATAAGAAGGATAAAAAAGTATACCCAGTTTTCAAGAATCATTTTTACAGTTTCCATAGTTTCGTACCTCTAAAAATTTTGTATTTCTGTCGGTTCTAACGCTTCGTCTATAATTGTATCTGTTTTATCTTTCATCTTCTGTATGATTCTCTCTTTTGTTTCTTCCGCCTGGTTCTCTTCCCCCAGGTCGATAAGTTTTTTAATCATTCCAAGCTGTATCTTAATTCCATTTTCAAGCTGTACCGCTTTCAGATACCACACTACAGCGGCAGCGAATACGCCGCCAGCCGTCGGAATGATATAGGTAAACACATCTGTAGGCTTTTCGTTCCAGGCGAACACTAAAGCCACTAAGCAGGCGCATACAAATAGTACACCAGTCCCCATTACAACCTTTTTCTTAAATTCCCGTTTACTCTTTCCTCTGCTCATACGTCTGCCACTCTTCCAGGTCTTTTATACGGTTATTCTCTACTGATATTTTTTCAAGTATTTTACTTGAATCTGCTTCTAATTTGTATACCCTTTCTGCTACGTTGTTGTGTTTATCTAATTTCTTTTCGATATAGTCTAATCTTGTACGCATTACGCCGTAAATCACGCCGATAGACACGCCATAGACTACAAGCTGTATTAACAGCCCTATCCAAAATTCGTTACTCAAAAATACTAACCTTCCTATACAGAAGACATTTTTATTAAGTCTTCCTTTCCTTCTTCTATGTCTTGCATCATCGTTAGTATAATATTGTCTTCTTCCTCTATCGCCCGGTATTGTTCCAGCTCTAACAGAAGTCTTTTATTTACCTCTGTCAAATCTGTAATTACACTGGCTTGTACTTCAATCATTTGTAAAAGATAATCACTCATTTACTTTATCCCTTATCTGCTGTTTCTCTTCTTCCGTAAGGTTTTCGTAGCTCTCTAAAATCTCTTCCAGGTCTTCGCCACGCTGCACCTTAATTTTTACACCGCGTACAATAATTTTAAGTTTCGCACCCGTCAGCATTAAATAGCACCCCCTAATATATCCGCCATAGTTTCTACAAGCTCGTCCGTTGTTTCTACCAGTCCGTCGGTTGTCTCTTTGAGATCGTCGTACTTCTCTTCTGCTGTCTTCTCTCTCGCTTTCTCTGCTGCAATTCTCCGGGCTTCCTCAATCCATTTAGCCAGGCTTCCGTTAATACGGGCTTCCAGCTTTGCAGTTTCACGGGTGCAAAACTCAATCAGTGTAAAACGGTAGTGTTTCGGTTTTTCTTCCGTCTCTTCTACTGTCTCTACGTCTGTCTTAAGCTGTACGCGCACACGCCCTGCCTGTCTCCCAACGATAGCCGCCCCGGTCAGTACTTCCTCTTCTGTCTCTACGCCTTCTCTGATTCTTACCGCTTCCATTGCTTATTTTCTCCTTTGCGCTTTTTACGGTATCATCAAAATACTTTACTTTCAGTCCCCAGGAATCCGTATTTTTTATCCAGCCGTAATAGCTTATTACGCTTCTTGCATCGTGTCCGTTAAGTATCTGCTTCTTTCGTACCTTCCGTATTCTCCGTGTTATTCTTAAGCATATACTGGAACGTAAGGTAGTACAGTCCCGGTAGAATCTATAGCCTATAAAGTCTATTGGTCTGTTCCCTAACTTCCCTTTATCATTGGTTGCGTGTACCTGTAATTTACTCTTTATGTGTAAGCCTATTCGTGATAGTGCATCACGGATACAGGCTACATACTGTCGTAACTTCTTTTTATTACTACTAAATAATAACATATCGTCCATGTACCTAAAATAGTATTTTATCTTGAAAATATGTTTTATTACAAAGTCTACTGGTGTCAGCATGATATTAGCGAACCAGTGACCGAAGGGCGTACCTATTGGTATTCCTCTTTTCCCGGCTGCTGTCTCTTTTACCCAGTAAATATCTATACACATAAACAGTAATTCAAGTAACCTTTTGTCTTTAAACATTTTGATAAGTCGGAACTTCAAAAAGCAATGTAAAATATTGTCGTAGCATTTCTTAATATCCAGGGCTTCCCAGTACTTTGTATGTTTTACATTCTTATACGTCTTTCCTTTCCTGTTCTTCCTGGCTATCGCTCTTTCAATCTTCCTTTTGCAATACGTCCCGCCTTTTCCCTTTATACTTGCGCACGAATACATATACATCCTTCTTGTCAGAATAGGCTTAATGATCTGTAATACTGCCCGTTGTACAATCTTATCAATCATACAGGGCTTAGCGATCATTCGTTTTTTATGCCGCACACCGTCGTATATTTCTTTTCTTCTCAGCTTCCGTGGCTTATATCTGCCTTCTATCAGAAGTGCCTGTATTATTTTCGTGTATTTGTCGATATCCCCTAAATACTTTTCTTTCTGTTGCTTTGCATTTGTCTTTTCGTTTTTCTTTGATTTTGTTGCGTTTGGGCTACTGCATACTGCCTTAATCGCCGTTTTAATGTTTTCATATTCGTAGATTTTTTCGTAGATTCCACCAACTCTTTTAGGTAGTATCTCTTGTTTCTTTAACTTTGGTTTCTTATTTACTGGCTTATCCATATACTACCCTTTCTTAAATGCTTATTCGGAATACGCCCGAAGGCATACCGCCCTGTAAATAGCGGCTTCCGGGTCTTCCCCTAATAGTTCCTTGCCAGTCGCTTATTTTTACCAGTCCTTCGCCGTGTCGGTTACTCTGGTAAGGTCACAGCTTGCGCCGTGTTTAGATAGTGTGCAATAATTCATATTTTCCATTGTAAGCATTAAGAAGCACCCCGCCGATGTTCCAGTTCGCGTTACCGCTGCCGTTGTTCGCGTTCACGTAAGGCAAGCCCGCGTTAGCTCCGTTGTTCGCGTTACCGAAGACATACAAGACGTACCAGGCGGCTTACACACTAAATCCCTTTTATGTATTTTCTCTATCCTTTCATGTTCTATCTCCTTCCCGCCGTTTCTTTTGGGTAGTATATCATTTCATTTTGCAAATTCAATACTTTCCCCCTTTCCTTCCATTTTCCTGGAAATCTTTAGGTATTAGGGGGCTGCCCGCCCCCGTTACACCCCCGGTCTTACTGGCGCTTTTTAAGAAGCACCCCGCCGATGTTCCAGACCGCGATACCGCTGCCGTTGTGCGCGTTCACGTAAGGCAAGCCCGCGATAGCTCCGCTGCTCGCGTCACCGAAGACAAACAAGACGTACCAGGCGGCATTGTTATTACTCCATAAGTACGCCCCGTTTCCTTTTCCAACAGAAGAACCGCCCAGCTTTTCGCACCACATTTCTAACGGGTGTTCCGGGTCAAATCCTTCCAAAAGCTGCCAGCCGGACGTTGTAGGAAATGCAAAGCTTAATGCTTTATAATTCGGGTCTGTATCTCCTACATTATCTTTCGTCGCTGTGTTGTCGTAGCATACATATAGCGTCCCCTGGTATCGGTTCACATTATCTACAAAAGCATACTGCCCGTTATGCTCATGCCCTAAAAGTAACATAGCGTGCTTACCGTCATTCACTAAGCAGCCGTCCCTCATTCCCAGGCCATCGGTTGTTCCCGATATATTAGCGCAATGACTAATAATATTACCTACTGCAATATTTACCGGGTCGCCGTCAAAATAGATCGCTTTCCCTGTTACGCTTCCGTTGCTGTAGTCTTCCACTCTTGTAATTAGTCTCTGCTTCGCTACCTGTGCCCCGCCCAGGCTTGTCCCGATTTCCACAGCATTTCCTACCAGGTATTCGTTGGCTGCTGTCGCAAGTGCGATAACAATACGGTTTGTACTCTGTTCCGCTACTAAAGCCTTGTCCTGGTCTGTGTATCTCAAATAGTAATAGCCCTTGCATACTTTTTCTTGAGTATTAAGACTCGCGTATTTCACAAGAACCAGCATACTATACGCCCAGTAGCTTGTACTATCCATGCTGTAGTATCCTTCTCCGGCTGCTTTTGATCGCGCACGTACCGTAGCTCTATTTATTCTACAATCCGGGTGCTTTCCGCTCATGGATACGTGCTTACTTCCCATAAGCGAAGACGGGTAGCGTCCCCACTCCCACGGCTCTATATATACCGCTCCGTCAAATGCTCCGGCGGAAATCTGTACATATTCGTATGTATCGTCTCGCCAGCGTTTGAGATAATATCCCGGATACTCTGTAAGTACCATGTACTTCGTTGGGTCGTACCCCGGTTCTCCGATATACGCTATTGTTTCCCCTGTATCCAGGTCACAGCATTTAGATACAATCCCCGCCCACGGCATTACATAAGAAAAGTCGTCTTTCCCTACTTTTGTCCCTATGGTCGGGTTTGCTTCCATGCCTACGCTTGCGTCTGTACGTTCCCAGGTATCGCTTACGCTTTCCGTGTTCCATACTCTTTTAACCCCGTAGATCGGCGCGCCTACCTGGGTATGAATCCCAGCAGCTCTTAAGAGTGCGTTTGTTTCTTCCTTCGTGTATCCCTTAATATTTTGTGTGGCTTCTACTCCGGCAGCTTCTATTTGCGCGATCGCTTCCGCCTTTGTATCTGCAATCCCTTTTACTACGTCTTCTGCCTTCGCCTTCGCCGCTTCTGCTGCTTTTACTGAGTTTGCCGCTGCTGTTTTGCTTTCTGCTGCCGCGCTTGCTGAATTTGCCGCTGCTGTTGCGGACTTTCCGGCGGCTGCCTTAGAATCTGCTGCCGCGCTCGCTGAATTTGCCGCTGCTGTTTTACTTTCTTCTGCCTTGCTCGCCGCTGTCTCTGCCCTAGAAGTATAACCCGGTATCTGTTTCATAGCTGATTCTGCTGTTTTAACTGCTTCATTAGCTGTATTTAATGCAGTATTCGCTACTTCCTTTGCAAGTCCCACCGTTCTTAATGCATCTGTAAGGCTTTCGTATTCGTTGCTGCTTTTAATATCGTCTTCGTTTACCGCCCCGTCGTCTACATTCAAATAGAATTTAGCTGTACTTAATACACCGCCGTCAGTTCCGTACAGTACTACGTCTACAATAGCTGTACCCTTGCAAGTTGTCATTTGCCCGCTTATGTCGATTACGATTGTATTATTATCTTTCGTAGCATTTTTAGTAACCTGTTTTCCATCCGCCTTTCTACAGCGAACTTCTACAGTATTTACCCCAGCAAGGCTATAGTCCTCTCCATTGTCTTTAATTTCCGCAATTACCCGGCGTTCTGTATCGCCCATCTTTGCGAATACAACTTTATAGGAATCTCTTAAACCTACATCTAACGTAAGTCGTGTGATCTGTTTATTCATTCTTCAACAGTTCCCCTTTGTATTGTTCAAATTCCATAGCTGCTACTGTAGCATTTCCCGCGCGTACATTTGCTAAGATACTTTCAAGAACCAGCACCGTAATACTTGAATGTAAGCCGTAATTTCTTTCTGCCATAATAACCGCTGTATTTATATCTTTTTTCGCTTTTTCAATAGTAACGCTAAGCGGCTCGGCTACTCTCTTAACTGCTTCTTCTTTTGTCTCTACGTGGTTTTCTTCCTCAACCTCTACTATTTTTCTCATGTTCTTAATTGCTTCTTCTTTTGTTTCTGTGTGTCTTTCTGTCTTTACTTCTTCTTTGCTCATACTACTTCTTTTTTCCTCTTCCACTTTCATTTCGCCCGCTTCTGTATTGAAAAGTCTTACCGTGGTTTTTTCTATTACCGGGCTTTCTTCTTCTTTCGGCTTTTCCGCTTCATTAACCTTTAAGTATCTATCTTCTTCCATATTTTCTCCTAGCTTCTCGGGGCGCTTGTTATGCCGCCATTTCTTACAGTTATTGATGAACTCCACCACGTAATAGTGCCATCACTATTCGCCTGTATCTTTGTTATTATCGGAATTTCCCCCGTCCAGCTGCTATAGCCGTCGTATGATGTGTTTCTTAGATCGGCGTTATACAAATTCCAACCATGTGCGTACACATTACAACCAAAATGTAAGCCCTTTTCTGTATAAATGCTATTCGCTCTCGAATAGCATAAAATCGTATCGTAACTTGTCGCGCTGCTACTTTCTTCTTGCGCCCACGCCATATACTTCCCCTGGTATTCCAAATCAAACGTAAGCCCTTTATGCGCACTATTGCTCTTCCACTCATTTGTACCTATTCGCCCTACAAAATAATTATCCCTATAGAATGAATTTCCCGACTGGTTAAATACTGCTCGTTTGCCTTTTGTTGTTACTTCTCCATTGTAAATAGCGATCTGTCCGGCTGAAATTTGCACATACTTAGAACTATTATTAAATGCAACCAGCACATTATTGTAATATTGCGTCACATAACTTCCCATATCCCCTTTTTCTACTTTGCTCGTTATGTTATTTGCATTTACTTTTATAGCACTTCTAAGTTCGTCTTCTATGCCTTCCGCTCTTTTTACCTCTGCTTCGATAGCGCCATTTGCTACTGTAAATTGTGCTTCTGCATGATCTTCGTATTTACCCAGTACTTCCACATCTTTAATATAAACCGTCGTGTTATCCACATAGTTATACACATAAAGGTACTTTGTCCCCGCTGCGCTTATAGTTATCTCCGTTTCGTACTGCTTAAATACTTCGTCGTCCAGCTCTCCGGCTTTTGTATAATAACTTGTTCCACCAAGCGAAACTCTAATTCTTGCTTTGCTTATGCTTCTTAAGTTCGCCCCAGCTTTGAACCTTACCGTATATGTTCCAGCTTTCAATTTCCAGCTTTGGCGCATGTAAATGTTAGACGTTCCCCTTGTAATACTTGCTACATTCCCTAAGTATTCATCGTTTATAGCTTTAATATTATTGTTATCACTTAAGTCCCATCCGTCTAAGTTTCCACTTTCAAAAGTTCCATTTTCTACATAGTTATGTTTCAGTTCGTTTACTGCTTTTTTTGCATATGTTTTTACTGATTCTGCCGACTGATCTATAGCCGTATTCATACTAACCTGTGTTACATATTTCTTAAGCTTTTCGTCCGTGTCGGCTTTTGCATCTGTCAAAGCCTTATTTGCCTTTGTGTCCGCGTAGTTTTTCGCATTTGTTCCCACTGTATCGGCGTAGCTGTTCGCCCCTGTGCCTACCTTATCTGCATACCCTTTTGCGTTTGCTTCTGCTTCGCTTGCCAGGTTTCCCGCCGTTTCATCTACATACTGAAAACTGGTATAAGTTTTACTCGCTTCGGTCTTGATCTGTTCCGCCGTCTGACTTATTGCCGTATTCATTTCTGTAGTAGTAACATATTTCTTAAGCTTTTCGTCTGTATAACTCTTTGCTCCTGCTCCTACAGTATCCGCATACCCTTTTGCGTTTGTTTCTGCTGCTCCGGCGGAATCATCTACATACTTATACGTTGTATACTTCTTGCTCGCTTCGGTCTTAATCTCTTCTGCTGTCTGGTTTATTGATGTCCCCATTTCGACCGTAGTAACATACTTCTTAAGTTTTTCTTCCGTATAGCTGTTCGCGTTGCTTTCTGCTTCATTTGCCAGGTTTCCCGCTGTTTCGTCTACATACTGAAAAGTAGTGTAGGTTTTCTTGAAATCGCTTTTAAGCCCGTCGATATCATTTTTATAGTTTCTCTCTACAGTGTTTACCGCTTCGCTTATATGGGTTTCCACCGACTTTTTATAGTTGATGCTGATAGATTCCGCTTGTATGCTATCTGCTTTTATAAGCGCTCCGTCAAGCTGCCCGACACATATATAATCAGCATAGAAACCGCTACCAGTTCCAAAGGTCTTCCAATCCCAGTCTTTCCCGTCTGCTGTACGTTCTGATGCAATACAGAAGCCCATTGTACCGATAGACATAGCCCCGTAAGTTGGGCTTCCTTCTACCAGGTCTTCAAATATTACCGCCCTTACTTCTGAAGGTTGCGATATGTCGCGCTGGGCTTTTAATTGTGCCTTTACAGCGTCGATTTTACCGTATACTTCTTCTGCCTTAAGCGTCCCGTCTTCCCTGGTTACTTTCTGTATAATATCTGCCGCGCTGGTTGTCTTGTCAAAATAATTTTCTATAAAGTTCCCTAGCTCAACTTCTGCGTTTTCTTCCTCTATGCAGTCGTACACAAGCCTTATACATCTTGCCGTTACATTTATCTTAAGCTTTCTGTCCTTTGTTAATACGTCGTCGCCTATTCCTATTGTTGTTAATTTCTTGTAGTCTTTATAGTCTTCCGTATTCGCAACTTCTACCAGGTCTACTTTATAATTTACTTTCGGCTTATCAAGCCCGTTTTCATACTCTTTTGTGCACCGTCTTTTAAGTTCTTCCCTTAAAAGTTCCAGCGTACTAAATCCTTCTTCCCCTTCCTGGCAATCTTCCAGTAACTTAACATCTTCAAATTTAATAACTGCTGCCCTGGGATTTGCATAGCTTCCAATGAGCGGGCTATCTATCCACGGTTCTTCCCCTTCCAGGGTGTGCCCGTTGTATGATACCGGGATAATTCGCGTTACTACATCGTCTATACTTATGTCCGCTTCTATCCCTGTCATATTCCGCCCAAACTCTGCGCACGCTCCATAGTCCCCGCCCAGGCGGTCATTTATGATAACGGTAAAATTATCATACATTCTTTCGCCGCCCCAGCGATTTAGAAAGCTGTTTTCGCCGTCCCCGCCGATTGCTTCCATGATATTTTTACGGATATAGTAAGCCGTGGATCGCGTTTTAATATTTGTCTTCGCCTTGTACTTCGTACCGCTTAAGATTATATCTAACGCTTCTTGCCCGGTCTTGTCCGTCGGTCTTACATCTACCAGCATTTCTCCGGCAGAATCATAGAAAACATGTCTTGCATAAGCCGTTACTTCTGTCTCAGTCTTTGTATAATCATAGATTCTAAAAAGCTGCTTCTTTGAGTATGGCGTAGGTGCTGCTATCACATTATCAGTTACCAGGTATTCCCAACGCCCCAGGTCGTCTATAGGGTGTTCTAAGGTAAGCTCTGCCACTCCTTCTACAGTAAGTTCTACTTCGCACGTAGTCGGCGTTAAGGTCATATCTCCGTTACTTCCGTAGTCCTCATTACCTTTAACGTATACCTCTATCATTTATCTGCACCGCCAGTTAGGTTTTATCTTAACTGTAAATCCAGGGCTTACACTAAATGTATTTTCCCCTTCTTTTAAATACAGGTCTTCATAATACCCGGTAAGCCGTCTGTTTGCCGTTTCCTTCAACGCCGTGTAGCAAAGTTTCAGCCCGGTATCTATAACCAGCTTTCCGCCGATATTCGCCGTAACTTCCGTACCGTTTACAGTAAGTGTACATACGCCGTCCCCCGCGATCTCATACACTGGTTTGCACTCTTCAAAAGCATTATACAGTGTATCGCTTAAGTTCCTGGTTTCTGCTCCTTCTATCAGATACATATAGCCTTCACAAGTAAATGTTACCTGGAATTTCCCGATACGCTTCGCTAAGCGCTCGTTTGTCCCTATATCAATTTTCTTCACTTTGTAATAATAGCCCGGGTCGTCTGAAAACATAAGCATACCTGTACTTTCCTTAAGGAATCGCCGTTTTATGCTTCTGAAATCTTCCGCCCAGTCTTCCGGGTCGTCTGACAGGAAGTTATAAGTAATCTCAATGGGAATATCTTTTAATGTTCCTTTTTTTCTGTATAAATTCCCGTCCCTTCCCGGTACTTTTATCTCGTCGTACTCCTGTTCTGCTGTAGGGATATTAGGGCGGCTCACGGGCTTAACGCCCGCGTCTCTGTCCCTAATATTGTTGTATATCGTGTAATATACACCGTTCATTATGCCGCCCCTTTCGCTTTCTGCTTGCTCTTTTGGTCTTTCGTTACATTCTTAACTACTCGCTTTGTTGTCTTTCGTGCTATCTCTTTTCCGTCAAGCTCAGTAATATTTGTGATTTCTACAATTACTGTCTTTTCGGAATCGTCCGTAAATTCTGTAGTATCTACTCTGTTGTTCAGTGCTACTACTTTCGCACTCTGTTTAACCTCTGTTACTGGTGTTATCTTCGCCACTTTCTTTGTAAGTGTTCCCAGGCTCTTATCTATGTCTTCTTCAACATTACCAAGCTCGTTCGTAAATCCTACGCCCGCTCCTTGTGCCATGTACTTACCTACTTCGTCCTGGAATACCCGGGACGGCGAATGTATACCCAGTGCATTTTTTACACCGTCTACTATTCCGCTAAAGAAGCTCTGCACTTGCCGTCTAAACCAGCCAGCGGCATTACATATACCATTCCATACACCCGTTACGATATTGTAGCCTACGTTTGCCATTTGTGACGGTAAGGAAGCTACGCCATTGATCACAGCGCTTACTAACTGGCTCGCTGCATTTCTTCCCTGTTGCAGTAGTCCGCTTCCCCAGTTTGCTACAGATTGTATAGCGCCCTGTATTGCGTTCCAAACTCTGCCCGGCATCTGTGAAAGTGTTGAATATACATTACTTAAAATATTCGATGCTGCCGCGCTCGCCTGGCTTAACATCTGTTGCCCCCAGTTCGCCATATTTGTAATCGCGCTTACTATTGCGTTCCAAATCTTACCTGGAAGCTGTGATAAAAAGTTTACGACCGTCGTTATAGTATTCTGTATATAATTAGTTGCTTGTGTGTATACCTGCTGTCCCCAGTTCTGTACGTTCGTGATCGCGCTTACTATCGCGTCCCAAATCTTGCCCGGAAGCTCTACCAGGAATCCCACTACGGAAGTTATCGTATTCTGTATATACGTTGTTGCTTCCGTGTATATCTGCTGTCCCCAGTTCTGTACGTTCGTGATCGCGCTTACTATCGCGTCCCAAATCTTGCCCGGAAGCTCTACCAGGAATGTTATTACCGTGTTAATAAAATTCGGTATTTCTGTAGTCGCCCATGTTACCAGGTCAATACCGAACTGTACTACATTCCCGATTGCTTGACCGATTACATAGCCGATTTTATACGGCAATTCCTGGAAAAATGCTATTGCATTTGTTACAAATTCAGTAGCAGCCTGTACAACTGCTGCCTTCATATTTTCGCCCCAGGTCGTTACTGTCGTAACTGCTCCCAGTATTGCGTCCCAAATTTTCCCCGGTAATTCCTGGAAAAATGTTACAACGCTCGTTATCGCGTTACTTGCCGCCTGGGTCGCCGCTGTCTTTACATTTTCGCCCCAGGTTGTTATCTTCTCGACCGCTCCCAGTATTGCGTCCCAAATCTTGCCCGGTAACTCCCGGAAAAATGAAGCGATATTATCTACAATATTTCGGAAAGTTTCACAATGTTCGTACAGCAGTTTAGCCGCACCCGCGAACGGATTCGCCAGGAATAATAGAATATCTTGCCAGTTATCTTTTACAAAATCTACAACCTTGCTTAGTGCGTTTGGTATTGTTTCTGTAAAGAATTTTGCAATTTCTCCTACTACTTTTCCTACCGTATCTTTTACGATGTTCCAGGCATTTACTACCGCCGCTCTTGCATCTTCATTTGTGGCGACAAATCCGACTATAGCCGCTACCAGTGTAGCAACCAACGTTATAATTAACATCATCGGATTAGCAGCCATTGTTATATTAACAAGTTTCTGTATGGCATTTAGCGCCACTTCTGCCGCCGTAAGTCCCTGTATAGCTGTTACTACTCCGTTGATTATCGACGCTACCTTAAATACCGCAAATCCCGCACCTATGGCAGCTAATAAGCTGGCTATCGTGTCGCCGTGGTCTGCAATCCAGCCCAGCCCTTCCAGGATTTTAGGTAATACCGCTACAATAATTTCACTGGCTTTTTCTACCAGGTTTCCGAAACCTGTAGCAACCTTATCAAGCGCGCCGCTCAGCTCCCCGCTCGCTAAATCTGTCTGTAAATCTCCTATTACGTTCGTAATATTCGTTACTGCATTTTTAAGCGGTGTCTCGAACTTTTCATAAGCAGCAATTCCAAGCCCTTCCAGCCCGCTCTTTAATATCGTAATTTTACCCTGTAAGTTATCATTCATCGTTGCCGCCATTTGTTCGGCAGCGCCCGTAGAATTTTCTATGTATCCGCTTAACTCATTGAACCGCTCGCCGCTGTTCGCAAGTAAAGCATTTACGCTCTTAAGGTCAACTTTATTAAAGATTGTGTTTAATACTTCTGTCTGCTCTCCCTGGGTCATATTTCCCAGGATTCCGTTAAGGTCTTGGAAAGTCTCATTCAACGGGCGCATATTCCCGTTTGCGTCGAAGACTTCAAGCCCTAACTCTTGCATTTTTTTCTTTGCGGTATCCGTCGGCGCTGTAAGGCTTAAAATTACGTTTCGTAATGCTGTTCCGCCTTCTGCTCCCTTCGTTCCGCTATCCGCGAATATTCCTAATACGGTATTCGCTTCGGTAACTCCGCCCGCTAAGCTCTTAGCCGTTCCGCCTACGCTAAGCAGCGCTTCGCCCAACTGCTGTACACTGGTATTACTCTTTTGTGAGGTCTTCGCCATTTTGTCTACAAAACTTTCTGTAGTTCCGGCTTTGTCCCCTAGTGCGCTCATGCTGTCCGTTACCATGTCGGAAGCTGTCGCTAAATCCATTCCGCCCGCTGCTGCCAGGTTTAAAACTGTAGGTAATGTCTCTACTGCTTTGTCTGCATCATATCCGGCAAGTGCCATATAGTTAAGGGCTTCTGCCGCCTGGGTAGCGCTAAACTGGGTAGTATTTCCGGCTTCTTTCGCTGCATTTTCCAGCTTTGTATAAGCTTCACTCCCCCCGGCTATTTCCTGGGTAGTCATGCCCATAGTAGCCGCTACCTGGCTCATGCCACTCTCGAAGTCCATACCGACGCTTATCGCGCCCTTCGCAAGTTCCTTTATACCGTTGGCAAGCTCTTTTACTCCGTTGATGATCGCGGAAGAAATAAGATTAGCCTTAATAACGTCGCCCAGGCTTATAGTTTTATTCCCGGCTTCGTCCATGTTGCTTCCCGCCGTCTTTATTTCCTGTCCGAAAACAGTCCATTTCTTTTCGGCGTTCGTTAATTCTTCTTCTGTATTTTTTAATGCTGTATTCTGCTCAGTAAGTGCCGCTTTCGATTCATTCAGCTTAACCGTATTCTTCGCTATTGCGTCTTCCTGTTTCTTTACAGCATTTGTAGCCTTTGCGTGTGCTTCTTTTGCTTCTTCTAGCTGTGCATTTAGTTTTTGGCTTTCCTCGCTGTCTTTTCCAGTCGCCTTAACGCTATCTTCATGGGCTTTCGTAAGCTCTGCTACCTTCTGCTTTGCCTTGTCTTCCTTCTCTATCAGTTCTGTAAGCTTCTGCTTCTGAGCTGTTAAATTGGTCTGCTGTAGCTTAATTGCGTCCGTTTGCAGCTTAATCTTACTTGTAAGCTCTGTCTTCTTAGCCTTAAGTAAATCTGTCTGACTTCCTAATGCTTTCGCTTGTGCCGCTTCTACCTTATATTCGCTAGTAACAAGCTTCATTTGCGTAAGCATTGATTTCATTTGACTGGTAAACTCGCTTGTATTCGCCCCTACTCTGAGACTTGCACCAGCCATTTATTACGCTCCTTATGTCTACTTTTCCCGGTCATATTCGACTTGAAATACAACGTAGTCCAATAAGTCGCTTAAATCTGATTCTAAGCACTCCTTATAGCTGTTTCGCATACTCTTTATACATATCTGTAGGATAGCGTCCAGGTTGTCCCCGTATGATCTCCATATTTCTTCCTGCGTCGTCTCTTCGATATATCCATTTTCCTGGTCGTATTCATCGAACGCGCTACCCTGGTCTTCTTCCGGCACTCCGCCCAAAAGTGTACCAAGATACCGTATTTTTTCATTGACAGAAATATCTATGATTTCTACTATCGCTCCAAACGTATCTATAATGTCTGCTACGTCCAGCCGTTCTATTTCTTCATTCTCTACCCTGTCGTTAAATACAGCCTGTATCACGGCAGCGTATAGCTCTAATAAGTCGTCTTCATCATCAGTACAGCTAATTCTCTCCATAAGCTTTATAAATCTTCGGTAAGCGTATGTCGTGATTCTGTATAGCCTTTTTTCTCCTTCCTCACATTCCAGGCAGTAGTCTATTACACCTGTGAGCTCAAATTTTTTTTTGCGCCCGCGGCTTCGTCCTTAAGCTTCTTAAGGATATTCGCGTTAATCAGTCCGAAGTTAAAAATAATCTCTGAAACATCTTCTAAAGATTCGTTCGCTTCTTCAAAAGTAAACTGATTATCATACACCAGTACAATAGTGTTAATCATTTCATCCAGTTCCGCGTCTGTATAGGTCTGCTTCTCCGGGCGTGTCAGTCTTTCGTATACCTCGCGGAAGGCTTTATATTTCTTTCTTCCAATCTTTCCGCAATCGTATTCTTTGCCGCCGATTGTAATAATATTTGCTTTCCCGGTCTTTGCTGTCTTTTCCGCCTGTAAATTGCTCTTGTTCAGAATTTCCGCATTGATAAGTGAGAAATTAAGCAGAATATCCGGGATTTCGTCCAGCGCGTCGCTGGCTTCATCAAATGTAAACTGATTTCCGTATACCACTACGATAGATTCAATCATTTTATCTAAGTCTTCGTCTGTGAAAACCATAGAAGCAACTTCCTTCTTTAAAAAGCTGTCGAATGTCTCACAAAATGATCTGTATTTTTCTCTTGTAATTTTTCCACTTTCATATTCTTTATCGTTAATTGTTATTTTCATATTCGCACCTTCTTAGCGGTGTCAGAATATGACACCGCCCCTTTTTTTCTCTTTTTACGCTGCTACATCTGCTTTGTATTCCTGTACCGCCCCGAACCATTCCGCAATAGCTTTTTTAGCGTTTGTATGTTCTTCAAGTAATTGTGATTCGTCCACCTTAAGCGCATAGAAGCGTTTTGCTTTTCCGTCTACGGTATCCTCTTTCTTTCTTGCGTAGAAAGTAAATGTAATCTTCTGTGTCTGAGCGGTCTTCTTGTCCTTGATTGTCTCGTAGGACTCTTCCGGGTGTTCTGCTTTTCCGCAATAGTACCATACAAATTCGTACTTCCCGTTGTTCTGCTTTGCCCGGAATCCTAAAGCAACTTCCTTCGCTCTGTCGCTCTCTGATTTTACCAGGTAGCCGGATTTATACAGGGAATCAAACAGTAACGCATAGTCTCCCGGTGTCAGTCTGTTTACTTCCAACTCAATTTCTGCTTTTACAAATGTTTCTGTAGTATCCTCTACTTCGTCGTCACTGTATAAGTACTCTACCTCGAATGTCTCTTTAATAGTTGCCGTGATTGCTTTCGCCAGCCTGGTAGGTGTGTCTGCTGCATAGGTCGTAGCATCGTTTGTAGTAACTTCCGCTACACAGATATCCTTTAAGCCTACTACTCGGCTTCTCTCAATCGTCTGTTTATTTTCCTGGACTTTCATTACCTTAGTCTTCTCCTTCGGTATTTATCAAAAAATAAAATCGCGCTGCTTTATGGTATATTTTCGTATCCTGTTCATAATCATCATTTCCCGCAAAATATGTAAAGCCCGCCTTCTTAAGTAATTTCTTTATTTTCCGTTTCAAAAGAAAACAATCTTCTTCACTCCATATATCTACCTGTATATAGTATTCTTCTGCTTCGTTCTTATCGTCGCTATGGTTCGCGTCGGTATCCGTAATATAGTAAAAAGTAATATGGGTATCGTTTATATCCTGGTTATACCAGCCTTCTTCTACGTGTTTTCCCGTTATACCTATTACGTCTGCTATATACGCCGTTAAATCCAGGTCTTCGTTATTCGGATAATCCGCCATGATCTGCTTAAGCTGCTGCTTTTCTTCTTCACTCAGAAGTGCCATATTATCCCCCTAACTTTTCCTTTAAAACTTTCTCGTATTCTTCTTCTGCTATGCTCTTTAGTGCGCGATATGTCGGGCGCGCTGCTTCCAGCATGAATTTTTTAGGCTTATGCATCGTCGTACCCCATTCATGGAACTTCATGTAGAAAAATGGCGAAGTATCGCTTTTTTCCCAGCCTATGACTTCTCCATAGTTCCCGCTTTGTGTCGTTCCCTTCTCCGGGACATTATCCGCCGCGTGCTGCCCCGTCCTGCTGCCGCGCCGCCCGGATTTCATAGGGTTTTTACTGTATGCTTTCTTCCTTATCTGCCCTTCCGATTCTTCTAAGCCGACTTTCCCGGCTTTCTTTACAATCTTTTTATTTAGGTCTTTCAGTTCCGACGCTGTAGCAAGCCTTTCTATTTCCCGCTGCACTTCGTCCAGTCCCAAAAAATCCATAGTAATATTAAAACTCATACTACTTCTTGCCCTTTAAGTACCACTTTCCGGCGGTCGTATTTGCCGTAATCGGCATTGATAAGCTTAAATATACGTTCGCCCCATACTACCCGGTATTCCTTTGTATTTAAGGCTTCCAGGGCTTTGCAGTATCGCGTTTCAAAGTTCATTACATTTTCTAACTTTGCTTCCAGGGCGGTATACAGTTCTTTCCCGTACAGGCTCTTTACTTCACACCAGCATTTTAAGTAGTCGTCCCACTTTTCTACTGGTCGCCCTTTTTCTACGGTCTTTTGCCGCTTCTGTATCATTACATACATTTTACCTACCCCACATTCGCTAGCTTATCCAGGATAGTTTGTGTTATCTTATCCTGTTTCGTGTTATTGCTTACTGTAGTTCCTCTTACGTCGTACATATCGCTTATTACTTTCTTCTGTAAGAGGGTTGCAAGTCTGCAACCTCTCTTATATTCTTCTTCGCTATTGTATTTATCCTTTTCCCGGTATGCAGTACCCACACAACCGTCTATATAAGCTTCGGATATATCTATAAGCTCCGTGATATAGTCGTTATCATCGTCATAGCCTACCCTTAAATATTCCTTCGCTTCCTGTAATGTGATCGCCATAAGCTACGCCTACGCTGCCGCGAACTCAATTTTAAAGTCTGCTCTGTCGTCCAGTTTCTCACAGTCAAAGCGCTCCTGTACTTTCAGCGCCAGTTCGTCAGATTCAAAGAATACAGACTTATCCGTAGACACTGTATAGCCTTTTCTCTCGAAGAATTTAACCAGGGCATACAAATTTACTACATAGAAAATCATTTTTTCTGTAGTGCTTGCTGTAATATCTTCGTCACTCAGCGTAATAAGCTCTTTACCCTGGAAGTATTCTTTACCGTTTACCTCTTTAACCAGGTCTAAGTTTCTTCCGTTCTTATCTTCCTGTGACTTTAAGTACACGCTGCCGGAAAGGTTTGTAATTACTACCACTCTTCCGCGAAGTGTCGGTAATACTCCGTCGATAATTTTCTTTACATCTCTCCAATCCTTCGCACCTGTAGACTTGTCTACGGCATTGGCTTCTACGATCTGCATAATCTCATCATTTTCAGTATTAACCCCAGCTTCCGCGAAGTCCGGCTTAATAACTTCCTGTACGATATTTACGGCTTCGTCTTCCTGTAAATCGTTTGCAATCGGTACAAGCGAACCGTAATTCTCAATGTCGTACTTGATATCCTCTGTATTTGCCGCTTCTCCTGTAAGCTTCGTGCCAGATTTATACTTTTTCAGCTTTTTACCGCCGATTTTTGCAAACGGCATTTTGCCATGGTTAGAGGTTGCTTTGATTACATGGCAATGGTTTTTAAGGCTTGGGAAACCAGCTCTTAATACCTGGATATCGTTTACGAACTGCTCCGGCAGAATAGCAGCGTTACCGTCGATATTTACGGCAGCTCTTTCTTCGTCTGTCAGTGCTGCCTTTCCATGCAAAGCAAATTTTACGGCAGCTCTCAACTCGCTTACTGCTCCTGTTGATCTGCTTTCTTTCTGTTTCTTCTGTCTTCCCAGGTCTTCCCGCTCTTCGTCGTCCTCTGCTTCTCTTACCGCAAGCAATTTCTGTAATTTTCTCTTTTCTGCTAAAGCTTCCTCCGCCTTGTCCGCGTCTCTGCTTTCCAGGTATCCGTTAATTTCCTCTGTTTTCTGTACAATCTCTTCTCTTAATTCCTGTACTGTCATGTGGTTACTCCTTGTTATTTTCGTCTGCGATTTCCAAAAGTCGCGCTTCTTTTCTCAGCTCTTCCAGCCGTTTCTCTTCTTTGGTATCTGCTTTCATACGTTCAAAGCTTCTACAGTTAATTTGTGAACTGTCATAAGCTGGGAACGTACACGGGCTTACTTCCAACAGCTCCGCTTTTACAACACTTCTTTTGTACATTTCTTCGCCTTCGTGCTGTACTTTGCTCCATTTATCTTCTAAACAGATAAAACCGAAGCTACTACCGTCTACGTCTCCACGCTTCACGCTTTCCCGTACATCGTTTCCCCATGTGTTATTAGGTAAATCAATGTCGTAATTCAGCCCGGTAGTATCCCCCATGTTAAATCTGAGTGTATCCGTCTTCGTGCTTCCAAGTGGTCGGCTTGTGTCGTGATTCCATAACGCTTTTATCTCGCTGCCGTTCTCTTTGCATCTGCTTAAGCTTTCATCGAAGCACCCCGCGGCGATTTCCTCTAAATATTTGTCGCCCCAGCGGTCAGTAATAACTACAGGCGTATTATACTTAACTGCATAACCGCCAATCGTGCGGCTTTCTTCGCCTTCTGCTGCTGCTCTCACTTCAAGCGGTATCCCCTGGTACGCTACATAATTTCTTCTTTCCTGGATTTCCGCCGCATCTTCTGTACTGTGTGTGTTATTCTCCGGCATTTCCCTTTGTGTCCTTTCCTAAGTCCTTAAGCTTAAGCACACCAGCATTTACTATAAGGTCGTCCCCGTCCTCTGTAGTTTCCCTTCCAAGCTCTAACCTGGCTTCGTTCGGTTTCATGATTCCGCCCGCCACGTAAGCGCATAATATTTTTTGCTGGGTTTCCGGCGAAGAACGCAAAATAACATTTGTGTTATGCTTCGCTTTATATCCTTGTGCCCTGTCGTCTTTTGTTAAGCAGCCCCACGTTACTTCCTGTTCGATAGATTCATACAGGATAAGCAGTGTATCCACCAAAAAGCTTAACTGCTGCTGTTCTAGCGAATTATTATTTGTGTCTTTCAAGTCGTTAAGCTGATACATTTTTATACCAAATAGCGCCGCGATCTGACTTATAGACATTCTTCTTATCTGCTCATACTGTGCGTCTGCCAGGGATAAATTTACGGGTTGTACATTAAATCCCGCCGGAACTGTAAAAATACGTTTTCCTTTGCTGTACAGTTTTCCAAACTTTTCCTGTATCTTTTTAAGCTCTTTTTCGTCCCTTATGTCGCTTGTAAGCTGTATTACCATTTTGTTAGTCAATCCATTATCAAATAACGTGTTAAGATAATTCTGTGCTTTAATCTGTACGTCTATCGTGCTTTTTACGATAGTCCTTACCGCTTCCGTGTTAATTCCGTCCATAGTAAAGCCTTTGAATATCAGCAAATCCTCATAAAAGGCGCTTTCGTTCATTCCCGTACCTGGTACTTTGAAATCAACTAAAACTTTATGCTTTTTGGTTGATCTGAGTACACCCGCATCGTCTATAGTGATTCCTTCTATCGTGCAAGGGTACAAAGCTTCTATTTTTCCTTTTCTTCCGTACACTTTTACCGCTCCGGCTATTCCTTCGTGTTGCCTGGTGGCTTCTATTGCCTTCCAAAAGTCTACCGCCGTCATATACGGGTTTGGTCTTAAACTCAAAAGCTCATATAACGGGTGTTCTTTTGCCCTTCTTTCGCCTGTTTCCGTGTCCTGGGTAAGATATAGCGGCGTTTTCGCCACTGCTTCCGACAGCTTTTTTATACAGGTAAAGTAGGTTGCTTCCTTCATTGCCGCCGCTGGTTGGTCTTCTTCTATCCCAAAAACCTTTAAAAAAAGCTTTTCTTCGTCCGTAAGTCGCGGCGTATCGTCTACTTCTTCGCTTCTTTTTTCCAAAAAATCCAAAAACATTAACTTTTACCGCTCCTTACTATCATAATCGCGACTGCTGCCAGCTCAGCAGCTAAAACATACATACCGATATGCGGGTTTATGTCGTATGTCGTCCCAAACACTACCGCCATAGCTGCCAATAATAGCCCGTCTGCGATCACTATTTTTTTCTTCATGTTTTTTAACTTCTTAAGCATATTTTTTCCTTCTTACATCGCGTCCAGGTATTCCACCGGGTTATAGTGTTCAATACCATTTTCTTCGATGCACAATAGCAAGCCCATAAGCATGGCTATTACACCGTCGATTTTAAATTTACTTTTCTTCTTACTGTACTTGACTCCTAACATTTCGTCGTAAACTGCTATACAGTTTTTCGCCATAAATCGGAAGCACTCATTTTCTGCAATAACCAGCCTTTCGTCTACTAATAGGTTCTCAAAATCGTTAATAACCTGTGTCATAGTCTTAGTTCCCTGTCCTATTGGGATAACGTCCCAGCGGTCTTCTAATCGGTTTATGATTGTTGTACTTCCCCACTGGTCGAAGCCTATCTGTTCTATCCTGTATTTTTCGTCCAGTTCTACCGCATGGTCTAAGAAGCGTTCAAAATTTACATATTTTCCGTCTAAAGCTATCAAATCGCCTTTTTTTATCCAGTACTCATAAGGGTTATTGTCCTTATGCTGCCTGTAAGCTACCGTTTCTTTCGGCGTATACAGGTACGGCACTACGATAAATCGCCCGGTTGTCTCTTCATAAAACACCAGGACAAAGCCCGTAATATCATTTTTACTTGATAAATCCAGTCCGCCCCAGCACTTCCAGCCTTCTAAGTCTTTCGTGTCTACCTTTTTCGTACACAAGTCCCATAAGTCCATATTTATAGCGCCTTTTTCATGGTCTAACGCTACGTGCTGGTTTAGGAACATACGCCTAAACATATTTTCCTGTAAAGGCATAAGCCGTATACGCTTCGCATAGTTCGCCAGGTCTTCCAGCTTCCTAAATACTCCTAATGCCGGGTTCGATTTATACCATTGTGTTTCGTCCTCAACATTACAATCTTTATCAGCTTCGTAAATCCTATAGTAAAAGCTCGGGTCGTTCACTTCCCCGGCTTCTATTTTCTTTGCCATAGTATAAAGCTGCATTTCCGGGTTTGCCGGGTCTTCTCCGCTGGAAGCCGTTGTAATTGTCATTATTAACGGCTCGTCCCATGCTCCTTGTCCCGTTCTCAGCTTTCCGTACATTTCGTCGTTTTTCGCCTGGTGTATCTCGTCCAGGACGGCTACATAATCGTTAAAGCTGTCGGCGTTGTCTGCATCTGACGACAGTACCATAAGCTTATTACCGTTATCTTTCCGTATAATGGTTTTCGTACTGCTTGTAATCTTGCAGTAGCGGCGTAGCGTCTTATTTGCTTTTATGAAATGTTCTACCGTTCCGTACAGCTCGCCCGCCTGTTTGGTTGTATTTGCCGTTAAAATAAAAAGCGCGCCGAAGATATGCCGTTGACAGAAAAAGAGATATACTACTATAATCGCCGCCAGGAATGACTTACCATTTTTTCGCGGTATATTTATATGTGCTTCTCTATGTTTCCGCTTGCCGTCGCTCCTTCTCTTTACGCATAGGATTTCTGTTATTATTTCAAACTGAAATTCTAATAAATCAAAGTTTCGGCTTGCTCCTCTATCATTGGTCAACTTCGACACGAACTTAAATACTTTCTTTGCTTCCTCTACATCGTAGTAGTATTCTTCCGTATCCCACTTCTTTTGTAACTTCTCCAACCAGGCAGCTAAAAGCAGTTCCGTGTTAATCATGTGCTATCATTCCGTCCAGCTCCGCGTCTATGCCGCCGTCGCCTTGTGCGCTCTCTGCCTTCATTCTCTGCCGCGCCGCTGGCGTTAATCCTAATTCTTTCGCCCAGGCTCTCATTTCCGTCTGTGCTTTATTTGCTATGCTTACTTCTGGTCTTTGCTGTTCGTAACCATTATCGCCCACTTCCATACTGTAACCTTTTTCGTCTATGATCTGTTCGCACTTCTGCCACTTTGCATAGTTCGTACAGTAAGCTTCTAGGGCTTTAAGGTCTTTGTCCGTAAATTCTTTTTCTTCTTCCGCGAAGATTTTCGCAATCCTTCGCCACTCTTTTTTAGCCTCCGCACTTAACCACTTCGGGCAAGGTTTCGGCTTGTTTTTTTCTGTCTTTTTTTCTTCATTCGCCATACTGCCACCTTCTCAGACCCCCCCCCTATACAAAAAATCGGCGTTTTTTTTCAAATCAACTTGAACTCGGGACTTTTAAAAAGAAATAAAAAGTTTTTATATCCCCCCGCTGTCTCCGAACTCGCGCCGGAAGCGCTGTAGCATATCGTAAAGCGTTCGCTGCATCTTCTTTTTTGCCATGTATCCGCGGTCATATTCTTTATGTATGCGCCTGTGGTTCGCTTCGCTCAGCCCTATTACATTATCTCTATCAAGTCGTCTATGCCATGCTTCCGTAACCTCTTCTATGTGGTGGTACTGCTCCGCTGTTATCACTATTCCCGTTGTGTAGTATTCAAATATATCTACGCCAAGTTGCGCCGCTTCCTGGTTGGCTCTGAACCCTTCCCAGGCTTTACTATTATAGAACTGCTGCCGCCGGGCTTCCTCTTCGTTCTCCATACGCTTACGCTTGTATTCTCTGTACTTCTCTCTGTCTGTGTTCTTGTGCCTGTCACAATACTTAACCCCAGCTTCTACTACCTTGTGGCAGCCCGGGTAACTGCATAACTTCTTAAGCATCTATCTTTCTTCTTTCATAGTGCCGCCCTGGATTTCATGCGGCACTTGGGAGGTTTAGACAAACAAAAAAAGAAGAACCAGGCAAAGGGTGCTTTCCTTTACCTAATTCTTCTTGCGTTTGTATCTATAGATTATCATAAAGTTTCTTTAGTTTCAATTCTTTTTTGTTATGTTTTCTCTATAGTTTGCTGAGTTTTTCCACGCTTTTTCCTGGTCGTTGGCAGTCCATGTATGCGCTTCCAGTTATTGCTCTTGTCCTGGCTCTCACGTAACAACTGCTGCCGCCTTCGGCTTCGTATGATCTGCTTTTGTCTGTCTCCTATTTCCCGCTGTCTTAATTCCTTCTTTGCTTTCTTGTTTCCGAAGCTTGCCCGCATTATCAATAACGCTTCCTGTAGGCTCATCATTATTGTATTGCCTATCTTCGCTATGCACTCTCCTGTAGCCGCTGCATATATGTAACCGTTCCGTACTTCCGTCACGCTGTTAAGCGCGCTTCGTAACGCCTTCCCGTTGCTTCTACCGTATACTATCATTCTTTCTTTTCTCCTACTACTTCTAGGTTAATAGGTTCTATCATATCGTCCAGCATAGCATAGTAAGGCTTCTTATTCCCTGGTGCTGCTTTCAGATTCACATAACGGAAGTGTACAAAATAGGCGTACATATCGTCCGTGTTCGGCAGCTTCCGTATTTCCTTTACTGTACCTATCTTCCCCAGGATATGCTTAATATGTTTCTGTCTTACGCCTACTTCCTTAAGCCTGGCTTCGCTGCATATCACTTTTACTCTTTGCCCTTTAGTAATCATAGTCCTCTTCCTCTCCGTCTTCCGGCTCGCAATACTCGCACATAATACAGCCTTTTCTTTTACATTCTGTTACAAGTGTTGTTATGCTTTTGTACTTTCCGCACCACATTGTTATTCCCTTTCCGTGTCAGATTCTGACACCTTTTATTTTTCTTCTTTGCCTAAGTATTCCTCTATATCCATTTGTCCCGGTAAGTCAGCTTCCTTTTTTTCTTCGGGTCTTACTTTTATTCCCAGGATACACCAGCCTTCTTCTAAGCCGCTGTAATCTTCCAGCATATAGATAATATCCGCTTTTATCTCTCTTCCTGTATTGCGTCCGTCTTTGAACTCCATAAGCTCTAATACGTCGCCTTCCTTGTATCCCCGGTCATTCTTCCGAAGTTCAAAGCTTTTCTTACCGCTTGCCACATCATCAAAGTACATAGCCGCAAGCCGTATAATGTGTGTCTTTGGTTCTGCTGCCGCCGCTTCGCTCGGTAGTGTCTCCATTTTCTTATCATCGGACTGCTGCCGTAGCTTCGCTTTTGTATCCCGGTCTATTGCTGCTTGTTCTTCATCGTACCGCTGTTCCTCTGTTTTCTCTGCTTCTGCCTTATTTGTGTACTTATCGCACTTTTCGCAAGTTCCCGTTTTTACGTTGCACTCACTGTAGTACAGGCAAGAATAGCATAGGCTCGTAATGCTTTCCGGGTGTGCTGGCTCGTAATCGTCGCCCGGCTTCTTTTCTGCTTCCTTCTTCTCTTTCTCTTCCTTTACCATTTCCCGAACATCTTTACTTAGCAGCTCCCCGTTTTCAATAACTTCATGCTGCTTTGTTTCCGGCAGCCTTGACGTTTCGTAAGCCGTAGAAAAGTTTATTTTTCCGTCTTTAAATGCTTCCTTGCCTTCTTCGCACAAATTGTTATTGATACTGTTGATCTGATTTATTTTACCTGTAGACTTCCCGGTAACATTCGCTATATAGTCTCTCATTTTTCCCTCTATAGTCAGTTCCCCGGATTCCCTGGCTTTTACCAGGTACTTTGTAAACTCAGCTACGCCGTTCGTTAATTCCCAGTCGCTAAGCTGTCGGTTAAAGATATTTGCACTATGCAGTGTCAGCATAAACAGGCTTTCGCTCATTTCCTTTATCTTACAGTCCACAAGCTTAAATTCATCGTGTCCGCGCTCGATATTAAGGACTGCTGCCGCTGTACGTCTATGTCCTACTATTATTCTGTCTTGCCCGTCTACACGCCCTACTATGATTTCCTGTAGCTGTCCGACTAAAAGCATATTGTCCGCCAGTTCTTCTATATTGTCCTGGCTATACTTGTTATGCTCCGACGGAATCAATGTACGCGGGTCTAAGCGTACCTTTCTGTAGTCCTTTGCAAAAATAATATTTTTCTTGCTGTTGGCGTTAAGTCTGTCGCCTATGCCAATCTTTCCCATTGCTCTATCTCCTTTCTGCTGTACCTAAAATTTAAACCTTGCTTTTTCTTCTTCCCAGTCGAAGTCTACGCAAGCTATACATCTTTTGCACTGTTCTATTGGTTCGTCGTCGTTTTCTGTTCCGAACCCTCTACAAGTACCGTCTGCTTCTCTTCCTGGTTCTCCAAGCCTTTTTATTAAGCTACATTTCTTCTGTCTCTCTGCTATGCGGCACTCTTTACACATTACGCCTTTCTTCCCAACCGTCGCACCTTCCACCCTTGCGTAATACTCCGCCCACGCGCGGCTTACTCCTGTTCCGGCGCTGCTCCACGCTTTTATACGTTCCCCGCATGTATCGCACGTTACTTCTGTCTCTACTTCCCTGTATATTCCCACTTTGTTATCTCCTTTCTACTGTTCCCCTATTTTTTCTCCTGGGCTTAACCGTCTTATCCCTTTTCTTTCGTCTTTGCTTCCTTCTTTGTATCCGACTTCGTACCCAGTTTCGTATCCGTCAGCAAAGCCACCCGCTTTTATTCCGCCTTCATGCCCTTCCCGGTATCCATCAGTCTTACCAGCTCTGTACCCGTCGGTAAAACCGCCCGCTTTTGTTCCGTCTGTATATCCTTCCGTATATCCGTCAGCCTTCCCGCTTTCGTATCCGTCTATAAAGCCGATGCTATACTTTGCCAGCAAAACCCTTCTTAATGTTTCCCTGAACTCTTCAAACATCTTTACCCCCGCTTTCCCATATACTCTAATACTAAGTTCTTATAATCTCTTGTCGCTGCGCTTCTCGGTGTTGTCTCTAACAGGCTTTGCCCGTTCTCATACGTCCACGCTGTTACTTTCTTGCTATGTCTGATATGCGTATTAAATACGTCGTATTTGCTATTTCTTAAAGCTTCCTCGCCTTTGATTACATCAATATCCTTTGTGTACATCGTTACCAGGCAGCGCACGCTTTCCAGCTTTTCGTTATACGGTCTGATTTCCTGTATAATGTCGTCTAACTCTTCCATACCGTCTAAAGCGTTCTTATCTGCCTTAATCGGTATAATAATGTCTTCTGCTGCTGCCAGGGCGTTAAGCACCTCTATTCCTACTCCCGGGTGGCAGTCAATAATACAATAATCGTAATCTTCTTCCACCTGGTTAAGTACGTGTCTGATTCTTCCCATTTGGTCGCCGTCCTTATCTGTTATAAGGTCGTCTGCTGCCGCTACCAGGTTCATATTAGACGGGATAATATCCAGCCCCCAGCGTCCGCTCGGTACAATTACATCTTGCGCGAACAAAATCGGATTTCTAAGCACTTCTTCCATGCTCAGCGCGTCATAACTGTGTTTTTCAAAGAACTTTGTGACTGCTGCCTGGAAATCATTGTCAATCAATAATACTTTCTTCCCGTGTACCTGGCTCATAATCAAAGCCATGTTAATAGCTGTTGTACTCTTCCCTACTCCGCCTTTTAAATTTACTACTGCTGCTGTTCTCATTTTCTAAACCTACCCTTTCTGCGGCGGCAGCAGATCGCCCCGCCGCTGTTGCTTTTGTTGTCGTGTTACGTGTGTGATATACTATTTTTCCTTGCTTTGCCATAACCATAAGCAGTTACAAGCGTTTTTCTCTTTCGTACTGTTCTTTATGTTGCTGGCATCAGCCCAGGGCTTAATATGTCGTCTACCGTCCGCCCCTGGCAACCTTTGTTATCGCATTTCCGGCAATCTGTACCGCAAAAGCCTATAAACCGTTTCTTGTTTACCCGTTCTGTAATCTTTGCTTTTTCCTTCGGGTATGTGTCGTTTACTATTTCCAGGTCGTCTATAGTTCCTTCCAGGTATGCAGTTATAAGCTCTATTGCCGCTTCGCTGCCGTAGACTACAACCGCCTTCCCGCCAATGTTGTTTATCATATCTACAAACTTAAGCTGATTATCTGAAGCTTTGCCATTTCCTACTTTCAGCTCTACATACAGGTTGTTATACTTCCCGGAAGCATACGGTAAGCAGATATCGCTTACGCCTGGCTTCATGCCCTGGCGTTTCAATTCTGCCCCAGCTCTTGCACTTCGCTTTCCTTCATTCGCTGCATGGTACATAGCCTTAAGCTGTGGGTATTTGCCCTGCTGCCAGCGCGCCCAGTCAAATATAAGGCGCTGTGCCTGGTCTTCTGATTCTGTTATATTCATTCTCCTAAGTCGTCTCCTGTAATCGTCAATATTGTTACTCCGATGCTTGCCACTACCACAAGCCACCACATAAGCCCTACGGTTAATGCAGTCCCAACTTGCGCCCATACAAGCGCCGCCTTCTCTTTCCCGTGTGGCTTCTCCCGGTAGTAGCCCCGTTCCTCTTCCCGCATTTCTTCCCGCATCTCGTCAACGTCCAGCCATAACAGTGCGAAGCAGAACGCTACAATAGTCCCGGTAAGATAGATTGCTTTAAACATTTTCTTCCTTCCCTTCGTCCTTGTCTTTCTCTGCTGCCCGCTCCGGCACTTTTGCAATATATGTACCTACTGCCTTTTTGATCTCGTCCACCTTCTCAGTCGGTAACGTGCCTTTAATCACTTCTTCCTTAAGGATTTCGTCCATAGCCTGTCCCGCCAGTGCGATACCTTCTACTAAGCCCTGTTCGTAACCGTTGTTGTAACTCTTGTCGGTTACTCTCGTTAAATAGCCGTCCAATTCCTTACGGCTCATTCTCTTAATTTTTCTTGCTAAGTCTCTGTCAATTCCTAAAGTTTGTCCCATTCTAGTTCTGTCTCCTTCCAGGTTTGGTTAATTTTTACAAATGTGTAGGTAAAGAACGTATAGCCCGTCTTTTCGTGTATTCCTTCCTGTACGCTGTCGCCGTCCAGGTAATAGGACTGCTCCAACTTCTTCGGAAGTCTTGCGATACGGTTATACCAGCCTTTGTCTTTTACTGGCTCTTTCCTTAATACCTTCGGTTTCCTTAAGTTCCGTGAACTATTCCAGCGCTTTCCTTGCAGTGCGTCCGGGCTTCTTAACATTCCGTCGCTTTGCTTTATCAGATACGACGCTAATTTAGCGTACTGCCCTGTATCGTCTAGCGGGTTGTGGTGTGTCCTTCCTCTTCCCTTCCAACACCGTACTATAGCTTGCTGGCTTATCTCTTCGGGTGTATTTATGACTAAGTGATGATGCAGCGCCCCTTTCTTCCCGATCTCCATTACATGAATGTACTTGAACGGGATACCATGACGCTTATACAGCTTTCGCATTTCCCTTAAGAAGTCGTCTGCGTCTTCCCGCATCTGTTTTCTTCCGGCGGGTCTTCTCTCCTTTCTGTAGTCTAATACCAGGTGTGTATCCCCTTCCTGGAAATTCTCATTTATCAGCCTTCTTAACTTCTTCTCTGCTGCTCTCTTATTCACTTTAATCTGTTCTTCTTTGGTAAGTGCCTTCCTCTCCCCTCTCTTTATTCCCTTCTTCCCGTATCTGCTGCTATAGTACTTCATTACCTCTACAGTTCTACCCGCTTGTACTACCTCTATGATGTATGGCATATATCCTAACTCCTGTTCCTAAAGTTAATACTTTTATCAAGCCTTAAAACTGGTAAAATCCCTTGAATTTAAAGGCTTTCCAGTTGCTTTTTTGCCGGATATTTGCTATACTATCTTTGTGAGTTTAAGTACAGCTTTGTACGGCAAAGCCGCTAAGTTATTTCCCGATAACCTAGCGGCTTTTCTTTTTGTCTTTCTCTGTTTTCGGGTGTATGTGTTTACGCTTCTTTCTTTAACTCCGCTGGTGCTACTACCTTGTATTCCTCAATACTCAGCTCGTAACACGTTCTAACCTCGGTTTCCCCGTGTTCCAGCTCTTTTGTATACTCCCGGCTCTGTAAACGTCCGCGTACTTCGATACAATCCCCTACATTAAGGTTATCTGCTGCCCTTGCCGCTGTTCCGTTCCATGTGATCGCCGGGATATAATCGCTTACGTTGCTTTCGTCGTCTTCGCGCCAGCACGCTAAAATCATATCTGTAATACGGATACCGCGCGGCGTAGTTCTCATATCGCCTTTTTTGCAGACAAACCCGGTTAATACTACCCCGTTTGTATCTCCTTCGTATTCCTGGTCTGTAATCTCCTGGGCGCGCACTGAAATATATAACTTGCTATGTTCTTTCTCTGCTGCCTGGTTCTTCTTGTCTTGTCCTTTTTCTTCGGTTCTGCTGTCGGTGTTGTTCCGTTTGATATTTCTTGTACGGATTCTTCCAGTAACCAGCAGCTTACAGTCTAACAGGTCTTTTACCTGGTCGATTGCTGTTAAGCTCTTAAAAGCTGGTGTACCTTCTTCTACAATTACCTGTGTAATGTCCTTAATACCGCTTACCCTCTCCGTTGCCATGTTGAACCCGTAGTAAGCTACTCCGCGCTTATCTACGCTTACCTGGTGCGGATACTCTAACGGTTCTCCGTACAATGTTATATAGTTATTCATCGGTTTTACTCTCCTTCTCATTACTCTTAGCTTCCCAGTACTTTCCCTTGCTTTCGTAGTACAGTTTGTACATTCCTGGCGACCACTCGCCCGTCTCTATTGCACTTTCCATACTCACGCACAAGCCCATATACTCTGTAGTCTCATACGGGTACGTGCCGGAAATATGTATACAGCCCTGGTATTCTCTCGTAACCCCGGTATCGTCTGTAACGGTAATCGTTCCCCAGGCGTTTTGTTCTGTCTGAATCTTCCCGGATTCCGGCGCTACTTCTGTTACTTTCGGCTGGTGCTCTTTGGCAATGATCGCGGTAAGCAGTACAATACAACATATTGTGATAGCTCCCGCGATACTTTTACTACATTTAGTTCTTGCCCCGATGATTCCTAATAGCATCAACGCAATCATTACACCTAAAAATATTTTTAGTCCTAACACTTGGTCTTTACCTTCCCCATTTACTACGGAATATAGCCAGGTTCTTTTTAAATTCTTCCTGGTTTTTCTTCTTCTGTACTACTTCCGGGTCGTCCGGGTTCTTTGGTTCTGTTCGGTGTCTTAAGTCCGGGCGTTCTGCTGCTGTAAGTACCAGGGTAGTACCGTAGATATCTACAAAATGCTTCTGCCCGCAAAAGCTACATTCGTGTTCGGTGTTGTCCTTAAGCCCCACCAACACACGCCCGCACTGTAAACAGTGCTTATGTTTCTTGTTTTTCAAGCTTCCAACTCTTTTAAGCGTCATTTCTTCGGTTTTCCTTTCTCTTCCGGCGTTTCCTTCGCCGCAAGGAACATTTTAGTAGCAATATAGACGGCTTTCTGCATCGAAGTATCAAGCTGTCCTACAAGTTCCAGCGCTTCGTCTGCTCTTGCCTTCTGTTTATCAATGCTCATAACTGCCGCTGCCATATTTTCGCCCCTTTCTTCTTGCTCCGTATCCGAAGCCGTAACCGAAAGTGTAGCCACCGTAGCCGCGTTCCTCTTCTTCGTCACGCTGCCCGCTTACTTTCACGTTCTGCCCGGTATATGGAACGCATGATAATACTGTGTCTCCTTCGTTCTTGCAGTTGCTTATTGCTGTGCATTTGTTTCTTGCTGGTACTAACCTGGTTTCTACTCTCCCGCTTTCCTTCTCAATCTCAACAACCCATTTTTTCACTGCTTCGTTCTCCTTTTCTTTGTTACTTTTCGCGATTTTACCTATAAACAAGGGCTTTACGACTGCTGCCACAGTCTTTTATCTTTGGTTCGTGCTTCTGATTCTTTTAATCTCTTCCGCTACGTTCTTAGAAGTCCGCTGCTGTAATAAGTTGTCACTGATCTGATATGTGTACTCACTTGAACCAGGAAGCTTTATGGCTATTCCTATAGGAAGTTGCCCCATTTGCATAGCAACCCGGATAAATTGCGGCGAAACGTCCAATATTTCCGCTGCTTCCGCTGGTTTTATGTTGTTTTCCCTCAATCTATCCCGCCTTTCTATGTATTTTCCGCCCTCTGCATTTCTTCCAGGCTTGGGACTGGCTACCGTGGTAGGCTGCATTACGGGTTTAGGTATTTTCCCCTACCAGGTGGCGCGCGTGAATGATTCTTTTTCATTTTTGTACTTCTCCGTTCCGGCTTTATTTACTGTGTAGTCGCTTTTTCCCATTAAAAAAGCTGTAGAAAAACTTGTTATACGTCTGTACGCTCTTTAGCTGGTGTACCCGCTGCTATTTTTATCACAGTATGCAGCTTAAGCTATCTGCTTGCTATCACTGCTGCAAGGTTGCCGTCCTTGCTACTAATGCGCCGTGTGGGACTCGAACCCACGCCCGCCCGGTTATGAGCCGGGTGCTCTGACCAACTGAGCTAACGGCACTTGCTGGGCGACTGCTGCCGCCCCGGTGTTTTACTCACTTCTTCCCGCAAATCTCGGTACAAAGTACCCGAAGTCTGTCGCCGGGAATCTTCCTCTTACGATATTTTCCTGTATCCCTATAAAGTCATGTGCAAAATTGAAATCGTCGGCTTCCAGGAACTCGTCCAGTCTTAAATTAAATCTTTGGTCTGCGCTATCTATATCCATAATCGCGCCTATTGCGTCGCCCTGCATAATTCCCATTGCTTTAGCTCTTGCGCAAATCGCGCCATATTTTCTATTTCTTTCCTTCTTTTCTTCTACTGTCATTCTTCTTTTCTCCTTTCTCTGCTAAGAGTGTAGTAAAGTGTCTATCCAGTTCCCCAGTTGTCAGTCCTGTAGTTTCTGCCAGTCTGTCTACAAAGTCACAATAATCTTTATGAGCTTCCTCAAAGCCTTCCTTTGCTAACAGTGCCTTCTCGATGTTTCCCAGCTTTTCTAAGCCTTTTGCTTCTACTTGTTTCCAAATTTTAAATTGTTCTTCACTCACTTCTCTACCGTCCTTTCGTCTTTCGTGTTATAATCTTTTCAAGTAGCTTTATGCTACTAATACTCTTCGTGAAAGGGGGTGTATCTTATGTCAAACTACACCGACCCATTCACTAAAGAAGATCGGGAATTACTTAGTGAAATCTCTGGCAGTGTTTCCGCATTGTCTCAGAACTTCCAGGATATCCCGGAAGACCACCCGGTAGCAAAAACTTGCAAGGGTTTTATTGCCGCGTACAATGAGCTATGTTCTTTAGCTCTTAAGTAATTCCCTGGGACTTCCGAAAGTTAAAGAAGCCCCGCCGGAAGCTGCTGTATTAAGGGTACAGCGGCTTCTTTTTTGTTGTGCCCTTCATGGATACAAGCCCTATCACTAAAGAAGTTTTATAGTCGTTATTGACTATGTGATTATAATATCCCACATAGTTCATATTGTCAATAGTTTATTTTTACTTTTTATTGACTATGTGGGATTTTAGTGTTATTGTAATGTTAAATTATCAAAGGAAGGGGGCTAGTGAATGAAAGAACGTATAAAAGCCGTTCGTAAACACCCGGATATCAACTTAAGTCAAGAAGAGTTTGGTAAGCGTGTCGGTGTAAAAGGTAACACAATCGGGAATTATGAGTTAGGATTGCGCAATCCTTCCGAAGCTGTTATTTTTTCGATATGCCGGGAATTTAACGTAAGTGAAGAATGGCTTAGAACTGGCAACGGGGAAATGTTTAACCCGATGTCCGAAGACGAAGAACTGGACTTATATGTAGGTCGTATCTCCGGCGGCGCTGATGAATTTAAGAAGAACTTAATTAAGACGCTTTGCAAATTGTCAGAAGACGAATGGGACGTACTTAAGAAAATTATTTCAGAAATGAAATAAGGGTAGACGCTATTAACGCCTACCCCTTCAAGCCCAGGATATAAAAGTATATCTTTCTTAATAGTTTTTCTTCCTGGATAGTGTCTATAAGGTTGTGTAGCTTCTCACGCATTATAGTTAAGCCCCCTTCCTTCTGACAACACCATTATATTCCTATTTTTTCTGCTCGTCCCGGATTTAAAAAACATTTCCAGGATTGTGGAAATATTTACAAGAATACCAGGAAAAAAGCTGTGTTATGATATACTACTTATATTCGGAATCGTACAGATCGCTTATACGGCAACCTAAGCCTTTGGCTATTTTTTCCAGGTTTGCCAGTGTTGGCGAAGTTTTACCATTTTCAATATTATTTAGCGTGGACTTGCTTACACCAGTCATTACGGCTACAGCTTCCAGCTTTAAGCCTTTGGCTGTACGCACTTCCCACAAATTTACTTTTAACATTATCCTACCTTCCTTTCTGCGCGATAGGATAAGGATAATGTTAGTATTGCTTTTGAAAGGAACTTATTTATGGGATTATTTAGTAAAGAAAGCTGTATTGTTTGCGGTGGTAAGGTTAATGCATTGACAAAAGCCAAAACTTCCGAAGGTTCGGTTTGTTCTTCTTGCCTTAGTCTTTGTAGTTCAAACTTTGTAAGCAATATAAAGAATAAGAATGTATCAGAAATCAAAACACATATAGAATACATAAAGGAAAACCAGGAATTATATAAAAACTTCCAGGCTACAGATACAGTAGGTAAGCTGTTCTTCGTAGATAAGAATAAAAGACTTTTCCACGTTCCAGCTCCGGCAGTATCTATATATAACAAAACGCCTATTGTATATTCCTTTGACGACATTGTAGATTATGAACTTGTCGTAGACGGCGAAACATATACGAAAGGCGGCGTAAGCATCGGGCGCGCCCTGGTCGGTGGTGCTGTGTTCGGTGGTGTTGGTGCTGTAATCGGTGGAACTACCGGGAAGAAATCACAAAAAGAAATGATTAAGAAAATGTATATCAGAATTACCCTTAATCATACATACGATACCTATACAGAAATTTCTCTTATTTCTGCCGATACCAAAAAGGGAAGTTTCCTGTATAACACTATGACGGATTGCGCGAATAAAATACTTGCTTTGCTCGATTCTATTACAGCAGAATCAAACGCCCCGGCTTCTTCCGGGTCTGCTGCCGATGAAATATTAAAGTATAAGCAGCTATTAGATTGTGGCGCTATAACCGAAGAAGAATTTAATAAAAAGAAATCTGAATTATTGAACCTTTAAGATAATTTAAAAAGCCGTCCCGGGCTGCCACCCGAAACGGCTACGCGATACCTATAAACAAGGGCTTATAGATAAATCAAAACGCAATATGATTATACCATAAGCCCATATTTTTAAAAAGGGCTTATTTTTTATACCCTTTTTTAAGGAAGGTGTAATTATGAAACTACCGAACGGCTTCGGAAGCGTCTACAAACTCTCCGGCAATCGCCGTAAACCCTATGTAGCAAAGAAAACAAAAGGCTGGAATATTAACCCGGATACTGGGAAGGCGAAGCAATTATACATAACCGTCGGCTACTATTCCACCAGGAAGGAAGCTCTTACCGCCCTAGCAGAATTTAACGCGAACCCTTACGACGTAAACGCCGCGAAGGTCACTTTTGCCGATGTATATGAGCGTTGGAGTGATGAACATTTTCCGAACGTCAGTGAATCCAACGTAAAAGGTTATAAAGCTTCCTGGAAGCTCTGCGATAAAATCGCTTCTATGCGTTTTGTCGATGTTAAATTAGATCACTTGCAAATGATTGTTGATGAATCCGGGAAGAATACCCCGACGCTCAGAAAATTAAAGGTTATGCTTGGACTTATGTATAAGTATGCTGTTATACATGAAATCATACCGAAAGAAAGAAATATGGTTGAATATCTTAATATCAAAAATGCTGGGAATCCTAATTCGTTGAACCGCGAACCATTCAGCAAGGCGGAAGTATCCCGGATATGGGAAGCAAAGAACGGAAATACCTATTATACTGTTATCCTTATGCTTATCTATTCCGGCTGCCGTGTGTCTGAGCTATTGGACTTGAAGAAGGAAAATGTTAATTTAGAAGAACGGTATTTTAATGTCATAGCTGCTAAGACTGCTGCCGGAATCCGTACTGTACCTATAGCGGAAAAGGTCTACCCGTTCTTTGAATACTGGTACAACCTAAACGACTGTGAATACTTATTAAGCACCCCGGAAGGCGAACACTTTAAGTACAGAAATTATTATGATTCTTACTGGAAGCCGCTACTTAATGCTCATGTGCCATAAAGTAACACATAAGAATTGATAGACAGCAGCCCACTATTCCGCAGCAACAGCGAGTTGCTTGTTAAAACCCCATTTTGAAGTTATAATGAGTAAAAACAACCTTTAGGAGGGACGGGCATGGAAATACAAGGTATTCTTAAAAATTTACGCGAGAAAAACAACCTTACGCAAGAACAACTGGCTGAACGTGTGCAAGTTACCCGACAGGCGGTTAGTCGCTGGGAAACAGGCGAAACGCAGCCAAATACAGATACCTTAAAACTGTTATCACGAGTTTTTGATGTGTCAATCAATACGCTTCTGGGTTCTCCACGGCAACTTGTTTGTCAGTGTTGCGGAATGCCATTGAATGAAGATGGTCTGATTAGCCGAGAACCAGACGGAAGCTATAACGAGGACTATTGTAAATGGTGCTATGCTAATGGGAAATTTGCATATCAATCCAAGGAATCTTTATTGGATTATCTGGTTGCGAATATGCCAAATCCCGATAACGCAGATGAAGAAACCAGACGTAATCAGTTTGATTTGTACCTTTCGCAATTAAAGCACTGGAAATAACTATATTGTCATAGCAAAGCCAGCCGAGCCAGTCAACGGTCAAGATGAACGGCGCGTACCGCGCCGCCGTTGACAGCCCCGCCCGCCTTTGCTGGTAGGCAATCAAGGGGCGACAGCAAGGAGTGCTGCCGCCCCGCACTATTATCAGAGAGGGGGAATTTCCATGACCGAAGATGAAGCCTACAAAGTGCATATCCAGTACACCTTTAACGCCTTTTGCAAGGTTGTCATTCGTCACGCCGCCATAGATATAATTTTGAAGCTGCGCCGGAGGTGGGAACGGGAAGTTTCCCTTGACTATCTGATGAATGAGAAGTTTGTCCAGCTTGCCGAGCCGGAGCAGCTTGAAGAATATCTTTTTACCGCCTGCGGCCAGACCGCCGTTCTGTACCATGCGGAACTCGCCGCCGCCCTTGCCCTTTTGCCAGAGCAGACACAGGAAGAAATTTTCCGTTACTATTTCCTGCGCCAGCCGCAGCGGGTGATCGGCGTACATATCGGACGGACACGCAGCACAGCAGGGCGGCATATCCAGCTTGCCTTGAAGCGGCTCCGGCGGCTCATGGAGGGAAAACGCTATGAGTAAACTTCTCCCCTATGAAACAATCGTCAAGGCGCATGAGGGCGACCCGGACGCAATCGACACCGTTCTTTCCCACTACGTCGGATATATCCGATACTGTTCCAAAGTACACGGGAAAGTCAGCGCCGAGGTTGAGGAACATATAAAACAGAAGCTAATCGCCGCGCTGTTCAAATTTCGCTTTGACCGATAAGCAAAGAACGAACACCGACTGTCATTAGCGATTTTCACCAGCAAGTTTACAATTCATCTATTCCCATAAGTAAGCGGTCATAGTATAATAAAGCCATCGACAAATAGTAATTATATTTTTTGAAAGAATTCTATAGAGTAAAAATATTTTGTCTTCTATGTTTTAGAAAATGTGCAACAGTCGTTCCGTGAGACTGGTATGTGCCCAAAAAAAATGGTCTATGCAAGAAAATAGATACAACAATAGTGAGCAAATGATTCAGGTAAAGATCAGATATATAATATTTTAAAGTAATTGTACATTTTTTAAGAAATTACAATGGTCATTCATCGTGTTTGAAAGAATAGGTTATTGGCGCACTTTACTTATATATCGTTTTACAGGGGCTGTTTTTTATGCAACGTTAGGGCTTACTCGTATATAGTTATGAAAATAAATAGAGAATGAGGTGCGATTAGATGAAAAATCTTGGATATTCACAAAATTTTTTGGTTAATAAAAAGTTGGTAGAACGTTTAATAAGCAAGTCAAATATTGATGTAACAGATTATGTTATTGAAATTGGTCCTGGAAAAGGGATAATAACAGATGTACTTTCTCAGCATGCTGGAGAGGTTGTTGCAGTTGAATATGATCAAGAATTATATAATAATTTAGTAAGATATCACAGTCATGATAATGTTACATATATATTTGGTGATTTTTTAAAATATAAGTTGCCTTTAAATCGCAGATATAAAATATTCTCCAATATTCCTTTTCAGATAACAGCGGATATTATTAGGAAATTAACAGACGATGTAAATCCACCATCAGATATAAATATCATAATTCAAAGAGAGGCAGCTAAAAAGAATTGCGGTATTCCATTACAAAAATATGAAGGTTTTCGTGCTGCTATAATAAAGGCACAATATAAGGTAGAAATTACACATAGTTTTAAAAGGAGCGATTTTTTTCCTTCGCCTAATGTTGATACAGTTATGCTTCATATGCAGTTATGGGATGATAGATTGAGTGGTGATGATCTTCAAAATTATAAAGATTTAGTGGCTTTTTTTTACACTAATATTAAAGGAGAGACTGCTAAAGAGAGACTTTCTATTTTATTTTCTAATGAGCAAATCAAAAGATTGGGAAAAGCCAATAGAATTAGTCTTTCAAATTCATATACGTTAATCACGGCCGAGCAGTGGATGAATATTTATTATTACTCCAAAATTGGATTGACAGATGAAAAGAAAAAAAAGTTTCAAGATGCATATAAAAAACTTCAAAAAATGAATAAAAAATTGAAAAAGCAAAACAGAACATCTTTACGAAAGTCTAGTAGCAATAAGAAATGTAGAACAAGGATTGATACTTCTAATGGTACAAAAAATAGATAGTATTGATAATTTCTATAAAAATGTGCATGGTAGTGCGAAAATCTGAGAAGAGAATTTAATGCTGGATTTTGTTGATAGTAGATTTCAATGAGTTAACCATAAAAGTATATTAGAAAGTAAAAACAACAGGGGTAGTAGAATATATTTGTTAGATACAAGAAGGAGAGATTGAATTTAAGGTCATCTAATACTCGCGGAATAGTGATAATAATGGTAAGCTGTATTGAAAAAAAACAAAATAACTAACATTATGGGATTATTTCGGTATGAATTGATGTTTTATCATCTTACATAGAATCAGAAATTTGAAAAATTAAAAGAGGACTAAGTTTATGAGAACCCTGTTCTTAACTTCAAGTGGCTTAAACGAAAAGACTATGGTATTATTTTGGAAATGTATCGGAAAAGAACCGATTAACACAAAAGCGATTTTGGTTCCATCCGCCGCAGTTGGAAATGATGGTGCGCGAGAAGGAATCATTGTATGTATGGAGCGCCTTATGAATATGGGAATACCTATGAATAATATTCTTATATATAATCTTGCGTTTTTACTTTCCGATGGATATAAAAGAACATATTCAAGTTATATTAGTGACATACCTGTACCGTTTCGCTTAATGAGTGTTCAAGAACTCACTCAATATGACATGATTGCTTTTTGTGGAGGAAATGCCCATACGCTTCTTAGCGAAATAAACAGAACAGGATTTTCGAAGCCCCTAAAGCAAGCAATAGAGAATGGATTGGTGTATCTGGGAATTAGCGCAGGTAGTATGATTGCTGCCGGAAATTTTTCCGATGGATTAGGATATTTAGCAAATCCGTTGATACCACACGCTGAAAAAGAGAGCCCTTTTGGAGATATATCGAAGAACGATTTGATTGAATTGGCTGACGGTCAAACTGTATTGATTAAAGGGAATCGACAGGAAATTATTTAATAAATTGAATACTGTTGTTTTTTTATCTTCGGGGCACCCTGACCCGAACTTTCAAAACTGAATATCAGCCGCCCACCAGCGGCCAGCGAAAGCAGTAAGTCTGAAAAAGATTTGCTGCTTTTTTTGTGTCCATTTGGCAAAATCGAAAATCACCCGTAGTAGGTAGGTGAAGCCAGAAAAAACTGCCTGCTCCGTTTGGCAAATTTCTAAGAGCGGTGGTGTGGGGAGTGAAAGGAAAAATTCTCTGCCCCGCCGGTTGCCAAAATCCTGTTGCCCGGATTACTAAGGCAAAAGAAATTTTGAAAAATCCCCGTCCAGCGGGTAGCTGGCGGCCTTTGAAATGTATCTTTAGCGGAAAGGGAAAAAGCCGCAGCCAGCGGGCAGCAAAGCCCCGTTCCGGCGTCATATTGGCGAAAGGAAAAAAGGCCGCCCACAGCGGGCCGCAAGCCCTGTCCTGTCCGTTCTATGTACGGAAAAACCAGACAGGGGCAGTCTGCGGCAGTCTTAGAGCAAGTTTCTACCACGGTGCCAAAATCCGCAATTCTGCGGTTTTGCCCCTCGCGGGAAACTTGTTGGGGAGTGCCTTCCCCAAACCCTGCTATGGCGGCTTGCGCCGCAAAAAGATTTCCGTTCGGCAGGCCGTTTTTTTGCGAGAACTGCCCCGGAAATACCTAACAGACCAGCCTATTTTTTGTGATAAGTGAAAGGAGGTTTACAGCCCATGCCGAAGCGATACAACACGCCCCACCGCAGCCGCGTTGTGAAAACCCGGCTGTCCGAAGATGAATACGCCGACTTCACAGCGCGGCTTGCGCCCTATGGTATCAGCCAGTCCGAATTTCTCCGGCAGGCGATACGGCGCACCGCCATACGCCCAATTATCCATGTGTCGGCGGTCAATGACGAGCTGCTTTCCGCTGTCGGGAAACTCACAGCCGAGTACGGCAGGATCGGCGGCAACCTCAACCAGATTGCCCGGTATCTGAACGAGTACGGCGTACCCTACAATGCGCTGTCCGGCGAGGTACGCGCCGCCATAGCCGACCTTGCCGCCCTCAAGTATGAAATCTTACAGAAAGTAGGTGACGCGGTTGGCAACACTCAAGCATATCAACTCTAAAAACGCCGACTACGGAGCCGCCGAACAATACCTGCTTTTTGAGCATGACGAGTTTACCATGAAGCCCGTCCTTGATGAAACCGGCAGGCTTATCCCCCGCGAGGACTACCGGCTGTCCACGCTGAACTGCG